>ERZ1034980.362-NODE-362-length-35592-cov-9.717393_pt1 | contig 35592 bp, 43 predicted proteins | sample MGYA00520622_ERZ1034980 | MGnify/ENA primary metagenome ERZ1034980 (study PRJEB33766, sample SAMN09781791) | gut metagenome | biome: gut microbiome | host: Homo sapiens | place: Madagascar | study: EMG produced TPA metagenomics assembly of the PRJNA485056 data set...
CTAAAAACATTTCGGTAGTCTTTTTCATGCCTTTGAGGGACACCTCCTTAACATAGTTTGACTGTTCTTCCTTCTTTCAGGTCCTAAACTCCTTTCGTAAAAATACTCTCAAAGGCATGAAAAAGACTACCGAACTATACAAATACTTAAACATAACCAACCGAAAGGAGACGGGACCATTGGGAAGAAGTAAAAAAGTTGAGGAGTCTTCCACCAATAGACTAAAACGTACAAGAGCTCCTGCTACCACACCAGAGGGAAGAGAGAATCAATTGATATCTCTTGCATATGACCTAATTGAACAACGTTTAGTGGACGGAACAGCAACTTCTGCTGAAACAACTGCCATTCTTAGACTTGGTACAGCTAAAGCTCGTCTCGAAAAAGAGAAACTTGAACAAGAAGTTAAACTTGCTGCTGCTAAAACAGAAGCCATAGAATCGAGTAAGAGAAGTGAAGAGCTAATGGATAAGGTTATTCAGGCAATGAAACGCTATCAAGGAGTAGAACATGAAGAGGAGATACAGTGAATTAAAAAAGTTAAAAACTTTTAAAGAAAGACTTCTTTATTGTAAAACTTCTCAGTTTATAGGAGAGACTACATTTGGCGGCGGAAGATATCTGAATCAGTTGCTGTATAAGTCTGAATTATGGAAGAATATAAGAAACGAAATAATTATTAGAGACAATGGGTGCGATTTGGGAGTGGAAGACAGACCAATTAACTCAAAGATAATTATTGTTCATCATCTTAATCCTATAACAAAAGAACAAATATTAACTAATGATTCTTGTCTATACAATCCAGAGAATTTAGTTTGTTGTTCTTTAGCAACACACAACGCGATACACTATAATAATGATTCTAACCTCTTAATTGAGGAAATAGAAAGAAAACCAAATGACACAATTCCATGGAGGTGAATCTCACTACTATGAAGAAAGCAAAGGTAAAAGTAAGAAGTTTAAACATCATAAGAGATGTAACAGTTCCCGAATATTGTAGTGAAGTACTTGCTACTCTTAATGAGGGGGACACAATCATGGTTGACGATTCCTTTGTATATTGGAATTGGACAGATGTTAAATACTATAAAACATCTTTAAACGATGGCTATGCAAATATCGACGGATTGGAGATACTTACGACATGAATGCTTCTATCCTTGACACGATTAAAAAACTACTTGGATTATCTGAAGACTATATTGCTTTTGATACCGATATTATCGTTCATATAAACTCTTCTTTATGGCGTTTAAGACAGCTTGGAGTTGGAAAAGATAACTTTATTATAAGCAATAGAAAGCAATTATGGTCTGACTATCTAGGTGACGACATGACAAAAATGGCAATTGTCCAAAGATATATATACATTGATGTAAAGTTAGCTTTTGACCCTCCAACAAACAACGCATCTCTTTATAATGCATTTAATCAGGAGAAAGAAAAGCTAGAATCGTTGATTGTCTATGAGTGTGACCCGCACTATGAGTAATTACCGATACTTAAACTTGAATCCTGAAAAACATGACACACAAGACTGTACAATAAGAGCTATAAGTTTGTTTCTTAATAAGGATTGGGACGACGTTTATCTTAACGTTGCCGCTGAGGGATTAAAACAAAAGCGTATGCCGTCATCTGACTCGGTTTGGGGTGCATATCTTGAACTTGAAGGATGTATGGCGTACAGAATCCCTCACGAGTGTCCTTATTGCTATAGTGTAAAAGAATTCGCTAGGGAACATAGGACTGGAACTTATTTACTAAAAGTAGAGGGACACGTAGTTTGTGTTATTAATGGATATTACTATGATACATGGGATTCAGGAAATGAAATCGTTCTTTACTATTGGGAAAGGAGTAATAGTATATGAGCTATATAGGACCGAATTGGGGTGCACCTCAACAGCAGGCATTCCCACAGAACTTTCAACAGCCACAGAGACCTGCTGAAGTGTTAACTATTGACACTGTTAACGGTGAGTCTATGGCTAATAGTTATTATGTCGCACCGGGAGTCACATCGTTTCTTGTTGACTTCTCTAATGGAGTTTTTTATTTAAAGTCAGTAAGCTCGAATGGCGTTCCACAGAAGCTTAGAGTGTTTGAATTCAATGAACGTTCTCCTCAGGCCGCTACACCAGTAAATAGTGTAAGTACAGAAACAACAAACATTCAGTCACAGATTGACGAGCTGAAGAGCATGATGTCAACACTAATGGCAAATCAGCAGTCCCAGCAAAGTAATAATAACTACAATCGAAACAATAAAGAGAACAGACAGAATAAAGGAGGAAATTAAATGTACGGTATAAATCAACAAACAATGCAGACCATCATGAATAGTTTCGGTGGTCCTGAGCCGTTCCAGAAAGCAATGAATACTGCACAGAATAGTCTGATGCAAAACAATGTTACTATGGAACAGTTTATGCAAAACCCACAGCAAATAGTGCAACAGCTAATTCCTCAAGATAGACTTGATTACGCTATCCAGATGGCAAATAAAATGACTGGGCGATAATCAAAATGTAACTTTAAATTATTGATTCTTTTATAGCGTGCAAAGAATTTAATAATAAAACATTTTATAGGGAGGCTTATTCTTATGAGCTTTGTTGACAATGGTGGTACTAATGGTTTCTACATGCCTGTTTCTCCTGCCTATGGTGCTGGTGGAAATGGTTTTGGAAACGGATTCGGCAATGATGGAGCATGGTGGCTTCTGGTTCTCCTCTTCGCTCTTGGTGGATACGGAAACAGATTCGGTAATGGAAACGACGGGGGTAATAGTATGATTCCTTACATGCTCGGCAATGGCAACACATCCGGTGAGCTTCAGAGAGGCTTTGACCAGCAGGCAGTTATGAGCGGAATCAACTCTCTTACTTCAGATGTATGTAACGGATTTGCTAACACACAGCAGTCAATCTGTAACAGTACATCGAATCTTTCGTCAGCTATAAACAACGGTTTCGCTTCTGCTGAGATTGCTAACAATTCAAGACAGATGGCAGATATGAACCAGAACTTCAACATGCAGACAGCTATTACTGGTGGTATTAATTCGCTCCAGTCTCAGCTTGCACAGTGTTGTTGTGACAATCGCCTTGCTACAGCAAACCTTAACTCGACCATTCTTTCAGAGAATTGTGCTGATAGAGCCGCTCTGTCTGATGGTATTCGGAACATCCTTGAGAATCAGACATCCAATACACAGCGCCTCGTAGACACGACAAACAATGCAATTAACAACGTTATGAGTAAGATTTGTCAGCTCGAGCTTGACGCTAAGAACGACAAGATTGCAGACCTCCAGTCTCAGCTTACACTTGCTAATCTTGCATCTTCGCAGAGTAATCAGACTTCCGCTATTCAGGCTGGTCAGAGAGCACTTGCAAGCGAGATTGAGCAGGTTGTCAGACCCACTCCTATCCCTGCTTACATTGTTTCCAATCCGAATGGTGTAAGCACAACTTGTGGATGTGCTTCGACTTATAGCACTTGCGGTTATTAATGACGGGAGCGTGAATCAAAATGGCAGAGTTTATTAATATTCCTGTGCAGACAGTTAATTATGGACAGTCAGTAGCTCTTTCTTCAAGACGTTCTTGTACTAAAGGGTACATACTTCATAGAGAAGGAGCTGGAATTGTAACTCTAAGAGGGGCTGTAAATAACCCCTCTTCTGGTTATGCTCGCTATCAGGTAACGTTTAATGGTAATATTGCGATTCCTGATGGTGGCACTGTCGGCGAGATTGGCGTTGCAATCGCTATAAGTGGAGAACCTGACGGAGCAAGTCTTGCTGTCGTAACACCTGCGGCAGTAGGGCAATATGGTAACGTAACATCGACAACACAGATTGATGTTCCTCGTTGCTGTTGTGTAAACGTGTCCGTTGAGAATGTATCAGCAACAACCGGTAATATTCTGGTTCGAAATGCTAATCTTGTAGTAACCCGCATAAGTTGAAGAAAGGAGAGGTTTGATGCATATGTATGAACTTAACGATAAAGTATACGATTTGCTCGAAAAGAAAATCTGCGAAGTAGTAGAGAAAGGTGACATCTCTCCTACAGAAATGGAATGCGTCGAGAAAGCGTATAAGACACTGGAAGCAATAACAACTATCGAGGCAATGCTCGAATACGGCGAAGAGGACGGATACTCTATGAAAAGAGGAGGACGAAGTCGTGTCTCTCATCGTGCCAGCTATCCCGACGAGCATATGTGGGAAAGAGGTTATCCCGTTTCCTATAAGAGAGATGGAAGAATGAGAAGAGGAGAAAGCTATCATTCAGTAAACGACAGAATCGTAGCGAGTCTCGAAGCAGAACTCAATTCCGACATCTCCGATTTCGAGAGACAGCGTATCATGGACGAAATAAGACGAATTAAGGAAATGAAAGACTAAGCCGCATTAACGTTTAAGGGTCTTCTGAACATTGTTTCATTAGACCCTTAAAATATTATAACGAAAGGTAAATCAAAATGGACACAAAACTTATTTTTGAGTCTCTAAAACAGACCAACGAATACAGAATATTTGTGATACCTTTTGCACTAATGCTTGTTGATTTTGTGACTGGAATCTTTCATGCTTGGTCAACAGGTCATCTCAAATCTTACAAAATGAGAGAGGGCTTAAACCGAAAGGTTGCCGAATTATCAATTCTTATAATTGGCTATTTGTTCACTTGGACACTCGGTCTTCCGAAATATATTATAGCAGCACTAACTTTCTATATAATAATTATGGAGTTAGTTTCTATCTGTGAAAATCTCGATAAGATGGGAGTAAAGATTCCTAAGTTTGTTCAGAAAGCTTTAAAGAACGCAGAATATAAAATCCAGAATGAAGACCTCAAATCGGAAGCAGGTGATAAAGATGGAACCAACGAATGACCACATCGAACACTTTCAGATAAAAGGTGCTAAATGGGGCATAAGACGTTTTCAGAATCCAGATGGTTCATTAACACCTGCTGGAAGAGAACGTTATGGATATGGCAAAGGAAGCAAAAAGAAGTCTAAGAGTTCTTCTAAGAACAAAGAGATTATTGTTAAACCCGTTGTAGACGACACATATATCTATCAACTATCTGAACAGATTAAGAGCAAACCTAAATCTTCCGTAAAAGAAAATAGAGCTAAAGGAAGAGAAATAGTTAACAAACTTGTTAATGAAAAGGAAAAGTCCGAAGCTAAAAAAACATCAGGGAAAGACGAGAGAGATAAAGATAAGAAAACAAAATCCGTTTTAACGAACGAAAACGCTAAACTTATAAAGTCAGCAGGCGATGTCGTTAAAGAAAGCTCATCTTCTATCGGCAAGGAACTTGATACACAGAAAAGTCTTTCAGACAAAAGAAGAGCTTCACAAGAAGCCCTGACCCTTACAAGTAAAGAACTTGCTGAACGAACACAAAGACTCAACCTTGAGGAAGCTTACATATCTGCACGGTCTAAAGAGCTGGCAAGAGGTCGAAGAACCTACGAGAATATACTAAAAACTGGTTCTGATTTCCTAAATCTTGCAGCAACAACCGTTAACTTTGCCGCTGGTGTATCGGCTATGCAGAACGCAAAGAAGAAATAATATATGAAAGGAGCATCTGTTAAGTGTTATCTAATACAGCCACGCCGTTTTATTATGGTCAGTTTCGTCAGTCTGTTTTAAACGGAGAAATTCCTGTTTGTGAAGAGATATCTATGCAAATGAATTTAATTGACGAATTAATAAGAAACAAAATGTTCTATTACGATAGTGGTGCGGTCGAGGGCTATATTAGTTTCTGTGAAAGCGAATTAACACTGACTGATGGCTCCGACTTATACCTTCTTGATACGTTTAAACTCTGGGCTGAAGACATATTCGGTTGGTATTACTTTGTCGAGAAGAGCGTTCCTGTTCCACAAAAACATGGCGGAATAAAATATGTTAAGAAACGAATAAAAAAAAGACTAAGAAATAAAGTCTATATTATAGTTGCAAGAGGAGCCGGTAAGTCAATCTTTGGTGGAAGTCTCCACAGCTATTTCTTAACTGTTGACAGTTCTACAACGAAGCAGATTGCTACGGCTCCGACTCTAAGACAAGCTGATGAAGTTCTGTCTCCAATAAGAACAGCTATTGCACGGGCAAGAGGACCATTATTCGAATGGATGACTGAGGGTTCTTTGCTTAATACCAGTGGAAGTAAGGCATTAAGAAAAAAGCTATCTCCAACTAAAAAAGGAATAGAGAACTTTGTTAATGGTTCTATAATCGAGACACGACCAATGAGTATCGACAAACTCCAAGGTTTAAGACCTTTCTTCTCAACAGTAGACGAATGGCTTAGTGGCGATGTCAGAGAAGATGTAATCGGTGCTTTAGAGCAGGGTGCCACTAAACTTGATGATTATCTTATCGTTGCAATAAGTTCAGAAGGTACTGTACGAAACGGTGTTGGTGACTCAATCAAAATAGAGCTAAAAAAGATTCTTAGAGGAGAGTATTCTGACCCTCATACTTCTGTCTGGTGGTATAAACTCGACGATATTAAAGAAGTCTCGATGCCAGAGATGTGGTTGAAAGCACAACCGAACCTCGATAAGATTGTAACGTACGACACATATCAAAGAGACGTCGAGAGAGCCGAACAATCTCCAGAAGCCAGAAACGACATACTGGCTAAACGTTTCGGTCTTCCTATGGAAGGTTATACATATTACTTCACATATGAAGAAACTCTTCCAACGACCAGACGAAGCGATTACTGGAACATGACTTGTTCACTCGGAGCTGACTTATCACAAGGCAATGACTTCTGTGCTTTCACGTTTCTATTTCCTATAGGGGAAGACAGATTCGGTATAAAAGCGATTAGTTACATCACCGAACGTACGTTGAACAACTTACCAGTGGCAACACGAATGAAGTATGAGAAATTCATCAATGAGGGTTCTCTTATAATACAGAATGGAACTATTCTAAATCTTGATGAAGTTTATGACGACTTATTTAAGTTTATAAATGACAATCATTACGACGTTCGTGCATTCGGTTATGACCCATATAATGCTAAACCATTCGTTGAGCGATGGGAAACCGACTTCTCCCCTTATGGCGTAGAGAAAGTACCTCAGGGAGCTAAAACCGAAAGCGTACCGCTTGGTGAATTGAAAATACTCGCCGAAGACAGATGTCTGCTCTTTGACCAAGAGATAATGACATACTGTTTAGGTAATTGTATTGCTATAGTAGACACAAATGGTAACAGGAAGTTAATGAAGAAAAGTTATGACCAGAAGATAGATAACGTTTCTGCTTTGATGGATGCTTATATTGCTTACAAAGCTAATAAAGAAATGTTTGATTAAATAGGAGGAACAAAATACCAATGTCAATTATTGATAAGGTTAAGAACACGTTTAACGCGTTCAACAGGCGAGCACCCACTGAGAATCGTCTTTCCAATGTTAGTGGCTATGTTTCGTCTTTTAAACCGGACTATCGACCTCTTAGTGCGTCTAACGCAAGAAGCATCAAGGCGGCTATCTACAACAGAATTGCGGCTGATGTTTCACAAGTCAAAATGCAGGTAGTTCGTATGGATGAAAAGGGAAACTACAAAGAAACATTTACAGATTCAGGTTTAAATACAGTTCTTACTGTCGAAGCAAACAAAGACCAAGCATCAAGAGAGTTTATAAGAGATATGATTCTATCTCTATTGGACGAGGGTACTGTTGCTGTATGCCCAATTGATACTGACGACGAAGTATTCAACAGGGAAGTTCATGACTACGAAATCGAAACAATGAGAGTAGGACGAATCGTTGCGTGGTATCCTGACTATGTTCGAGTTGATGTCTATGATGATAGAGTCGGGCAGCATAAAGAATTGATGTTCAGAAAAGACCAAGTAGCAATACTTACGAATCCGTTCTACACAATAATGAACGAATCAGACTCTACTCTACAGAGACTTACAAGGAAGTTAAACATGCTTGACGTAGTGGACGAACAGACGTCTAGTGGTAAACTTGACATAATTATACAGCTTCCGGGTGTTGTAAGGTCTGATATCAGACGTTCTCAGGCAGAACAGAGAAGAGAGGACATTGAGGAACAACTCAGAGGTTCCAAGTATGGTATTGCTTATATCGACGGAACCGAACACATCACACAGCTCAATCGTCCTGCCGAAAACAATCTATTAACACAAATAGAGTATTTAACGAATTTACTCTTTTCACAGCTTGGTATAACACAGTCTATTCTCGATGGCACAGCGGACGAACAGACTCTGAATAACTACTATGAAAGAGTCGTTGAGCTATTTGTTTATACCATAACAGAAGAGTTTACAAGAAAGTTTATTACTAAGACAGCAAGAACCCAAGGCAAATGTGTTAAGTCGTTCGGTGAGCCATTTAAGTTCGTAACGACTTCGAAACTTCCAGACCTTGCTGATAAACTTATCAGAAACACTGTTCTCAGTAAGAACGAGTTCAGAGCTATCATTGGTTATAAGCCAGATGACAATAAGACGTCTGATGAACTTATAAATCCGAATCTCAATCAACCAATTGAAGAAACAAAAGAGGAGAGTGAAAATCAAAATGAGCAATAATTACGACTTTGACGGATGGGTTACTAAAAACAACCTTGTTTGTAGTGATGGCACTGTCATTCGTCAAGATGCTTTTAAACAGCAGAACGGCACAAGAGTTCCGCTTGTATATCAGCACGACCATAACGACCCTTCGAATGTTCTTGGCTATGTAGACCTCGAGAACAGACTTGAAGGAGTTATCGGACACGCTTCGTTCAATTCAACACAGAAGGCTCAGGACATTAAGGAATGTGTAAGGCACGGTGACCTTGACTCGTTCTCTATCTATGCTAATAAACTTGTTCGCAAGGGAAACAATATTATGCACGGTATTATAAGAGAGGTTTCTATTGTGCTTTCAGGAGCAAATCCGGGCGCAAAGATTGAAAACCTTTATTTCGAGCATTCTGACGGCACCACAGAGATTGACAATGAAGAAGCTATTGTCTTCCCAAACATTAAGATTGGAGACGCAATAGAACATGCAGACACCAAGGAAGACGACAAAACAGAAGATAGTAAGGATGAGAAGAGCGTTAAGGAAATTATCGACGGAATGACCGAAGAGGAAAAGAACGCTATGTATACTGTTGTTGCCCTTGCTATTGAAGAAGAAAGAAATAAAAACGATAAATCCAAGGAGGATGACGATATGAAGCACAACGCTTTTGACAACAACTCACAGACGACTGAACTTTCGCATGACGCTCTTGAGTTCAAGAACGCTATGGTCGCAGCCATTTCACCCAGCAACAAGAGCCGTTCATCTATTTGCTCACTTGCCGATTATATTGAGCATGCGGCTGGAGATTACGGTATCAAGGATATCAGCTATCTCTTCCCCGATGCACAGACTGTAAAAGCAGAGCCTGACTTTATTCGCAGAGACGATAACTGGGTAAATAAGTTTATCAACGGCACCAAACACCTTCCTTTTGCAAGAGTTAAGACTGTGTTTGCAAACATTACGGCAGATGAGGCGAGAGCTAAGGGTTACACAAAGGGTAATAAGAAGATTGAGGAAGTATTCACACTTGCTAAGCGTTCTGTTGACCCGACAACAATCTATAAGAAGCAGAAGCTTGACCGAGATGACGAGCTTGATATTACATCATTCGACGTAATCGTTTTCATGAAGACAGAGATGAGATTTATGCTCAATGAGGAACTCGCAAGAGCTGCTCTTATTGGCGACGGTCGTCTCACTTCATCCGATGACCACATCGACGAGACAAAGATTATTCCTATCTGGAAGGACGATTCACTCTTTACTATTCCTGTTGTTGTTAAGGTTAAGGCTGCCGACAGCGAGTCTGTAAGAGCAGAGGCTATTATTACTTCTATCCTTAAGGCTCGTAAGAACTATAAGGGTTCGGGTAATCTTGTTGCATTTATGGATGAAGATGTCCTTACCGATATGCTTCTCCTTACAGACGGTATTGGTCGTCGTAAATACGAGACCGAGGAAGATGTTGCTCGTGCAATCCGCGTAAAGAGCATTGTCACAGTTCCTGTAATGTCTGGTCAGGAGAGAACTGTATCTTCTGAGAAGAGAGAACTCGCGGCTATTATCGTGGACCCGATTGACTACTCATTCGGTTCTAACAAGGGCGGTGAGGTAACACTCTTCGACGATTTCGACATTGATTTCAACCAGAAGAAGTTCCTCATGGAGACAAGATGTTCTGGTGCTCTTACAAAGGCATACTCAGCGATGGCTGTTGAAGTTACAGAAGTAAGCGGCTAATTCAAAATAGGAGATAGAATATGCGTTATTACGGTAAAGTAGGTTATATACAGACGGTTGAAGACGACCCAGAGAATCATCCGGGTGTTTTCGTTGAAAAACTTACAGAAAAAACGTATATGGGAGATGTAACAAAAGACATAAGAAGTCTTGAGTCTACGGAGTCATTGAATGATGACTTTACTATCAGAAATACATTTTCGATAGTTGCCGATGATTACGCATATTCACATTTCCAATATATACGTTATATCGAATATCTCGGGGTTAAATGGAAAGTTACATCCGTTGATGTAAGCAACCGACCCCGTCTTATTATAAGCGTGAGAGGACTATATAACGAGGGAAAGGAGAGATAATATGGGAAAACGTAGTGATTTACACAAAAAGCTTAAGGCTTATTTTAAAGGAGCCCAAATTTATTTTCAACCACCAGAAAGTATAAAACTCTCCTACCCATGTCTTCTCTATTGGATGGATTCGTACGAGCAACAGTTTGCTGATGATATAACATACACCGGCAAAGCACGCTACACGTTGCAGTACATCACAAAGAATCCTGACGATGAGAAGACACTTGGGGCGCTTATTAATTTCCAAATGATACGATTAGACAACTTCTTTACAGCAGACAATTTGAATCATTACAATTACACACTGTACTACTAAAAAGAAGTTTCTATATAAAACATTATAATTGAAAGGAATGATAACATGGCTGATTATAAGCTTAAGTGGGACGAGTCTGGTCAGAAGATTTACGAGACCGGTACTAAGAACGGTGTTGTTTATCCTTGGGTCGACGGTGCTACTACTGAGACTTCTGGTTATCTTCACGGTTATGCATGGAATGGTCTTACAGGTTATACAGAGTCACCTGATGGCGCTGATGAGACTGCCCTTTATGCCGATGATATCAAGTATCTGAGTATGCGTTCTGTTGAGAACTTCGGTTTCACAATCAAAGCGTACACTTATCCTGACGAGTTTGAACAGTGCGACGGCACAGCAAATATTGAGGGTATTCCCGGCGTTAAGGCTGGACAGCAGAAGAGACGTATGTTTGGTTTCTCCGTAATCACAACTGTTGGTAATGACTCCGAGGGTAACGATTACGCTGAGAAGCTTCACATCATCTACGGTGTAACGTGTGCGCCGTCCGAAAAGGACTATCAGACAATTAATGATTCACCTGAGGCAATTGAATTCTCATGGGATTGTACGACAACTCCTATCGACATGCCCGGTAATCTTAAGAAGTCTGCACAGATTACTATTGATACTTCTAAGTTCAAGAATGCTTCAGGAGACCTTACAGAGGCTAAGCTTATTGAGAACTATGGTAAGCTCAAGGAAGCTCTGTACGGCACAGGTTCTACAGACGCTCACCTCCCGATGCCTACTGAAGTTGTAAGCATCATGAAGACTGGCGCGGCTGGTTAATCTATTGAATCAAAATAGAGAGGGATTTCCACTTGCTTCCCTCTCTAAACTTTTTTATTATTAAAAAATACGAAAGGGGTATACTATTATGTACGCAAAGAAGATAAAGTATAACGACTATAACGGAAATCAGAGAGAGGAAACGTTCCACTTCAATCTTTCAGAGGCTGAACTTACAGAAATGCAGCTCTCATGTGATGGAGGACTTGACGGTATTATTAAGAAGATTGTGGAAACAAAGTCACTTCCTGAGCTTATAAAGTTGTTTAAGACTGTCATCCTTAAGTCATACGGAGAACTCTCTAATGACGGCAAGTACTTCAGAAAGAGAGATAGTGTGAGAGGAGAATACGTTGACGACTTCATAGCAACAGAGGCATACAGTGTTCTCTTTACTGAGCTTGCAACTGACGATAAAGCTGCTTCTGAATTCCTCAATGGAATAATTCCCAAGAAGCTTGTTGCAGAGGCAAACAAGACCAATTCGCCAACTATCGAGATGAGTTAAAATGCTCACACTACATGTTGAAAAGATAGAACTCTTTAATCCTGTAACTTCCGAGGTAAGTTATACAGAAGAAAAAGACGTTCAGATGGAGCACTCATTAGTGAGTCTTCAAAAGTGGGAAGCAAAACATCACACATCTTTTCTAAATAAAAAAGAAAAAACGCAGGCAGAAATGCTTGATTATATACGCTGTATGGTCGTTGGCGATATAGACGATATAACACTGAACTATATCTGTTCGAGTAAAAACCATATTAAAGAAATAACAGACTACATCAATGACCCTATGACAGCGACTACGATTTCCGAAAATGGAAATAAGCGCTCAAGAGAGATTATAACCGCTGAAATTATTTACTACTGGATGACAGAGCTTAATATTCCACAAGAATATCGTTTCTGGCATTTAAATCAGCTAATGATGCTTATCCAGGTTTGTGCTATTAAGAGACAGCCTCCTAAAAAGATGAGTAGAAGTGAAGCGGCAAGAAGTAATCATGCTCTTAATAAAGCGCGAAAACAAAAACTTAAAACGACAGGTTAATAATAAGAAAGGAGAGAATACAGTGAAGAAACTTATTGATATTTCAGAACATAACGGCGATATAAACTGGTCCGTCACAAAGAAAGAAGTAGACGGTGTTATTCTCCGAGTCGGATACGGACAGAGTACTCTTGATAAGTGTTTTGAAAAGAACACTACAGAAGCAAGAAAGTCAAATGTCCCAATTCCGGCTGTTTATCACTTCTCGTATGCTCTTACACCTGAAGATGCAAGGATAGAGGCGGACTTCGTCGTAAAACAGCTAAATAATCTTAGCTACGATAAAAACACAGTCGTTTACTTCGATTACGAAGACGACTCTATACGATATTCCAAGTCAAAGGGCGTTACTCCCAAGGTGACTGATGTTATTTCGATGGGGCAGTTGTTTGTAAATGCAATAAGAAAAGCTGGTTTCAAGGCTGGAATTTATGCTAATTCAGAGTATTACAACAAATGGTTTAATAAGTTTATAAACTTCTCGGATATCTACTTTTGGTATGCTGATTGGAGAAAGACACCAGACAATAAGCTCGTGTCTATGTGTGACATTCATCAGTATAGTTCATCTGGTGATGTAGGCGGTATAAAGACAAGAGTAGATATGAACAATTGGTATGATGACCGAAAGAAAACGGTGTCAGAGGAATCAAAATCGACTGTTTCTCCGATTCTCAAGTCAAACGAAGAGATTGCTAAGGAAGTAATAGACGGCAAGTGGGGTAACGGTAACGAAAGACGTACTAAGCTCATCTCTGCGGGCTATGACTACGACACTATCCAGAAGATTGTTAATAAACTGGTAGGAAGCCCCGTAGTTCTCAAGTCAAACGAAGAGATTGCTAAGGAAGTAATAGACGGCAAGTGGGGTAACGGTAACGAAAGACGTACTAAGCTCATCTCTGCGGGCTATGACTACGACACTATCCAGAAGATTGTTAATGAGAAAGTCAACACACCGAGTAAGGTAGCCTCTGCTAAGAGTAAGGATAATCAATTGACAGGCGCCTATGAAGTTGCTGTTAACGCTGTAAACGTTCGGTACATTCCAGGAGTTATAACGGAGAAAAACGTTGTAACACTTGCGTATAACGGTGATGCGCTCCAGTGTTACGGATATTATACAATGGTTGGTAATAAGAAATGGCTTCTTATACAGTTCGGCGATAAGACAGGATTTGTTGATTCACAGTTTGTGAGAAGAAAGTAAAACGTTTAAGAGGCTATAAGAAATTCTTATAGCCTCTTAGTTTATTGAGGAGGCGACTTTATGAGTATTAAGATAACATCCAACATCAAATGGAATAAAACCACCAAGTGGATGAAGACGGACAGGAGCAAACAGTTCGAACGGATACTTAAAAAGTATGCTGAGAGAGGTTTAAGAGAACTTTATAAGGCGACTCCTAAAGATACTGGAAAGACAGCGAACTCATGGAGCTATGAACTGTCTATTAAAAGAGATAAAAGTTCAATCATATTTACAAATTATAATCTGGCAGACAACGGAATGCCTATAGCCTTGTATATACAATACGGACACGGTACAAAAAACGGCGGTTATGTCAAAGGTGTAAATTACATAACACCAGCACTAAAGCCAATATTCGAAGAAATAGCTAACGAAGCATGGAGGGAGGTAACAAATGGCTAACGAGATAGATAACAGGATAGTCAGTCTATCGTTTGATAATAAGAATTTCGAGAAGAATGTAAAAGAATCTATGGGAACCATATCAACTTTGGACAAGGCTCTTGAGTTTAAAGGAGCAGGCGACGGATTTAAGAATCTGGAAAAAGCCGCTTCAACAATAGACTTCTCAGGAATTCAAAATAGCATAGCAAATATTGAAAAAGCGTTTACCCCTCTCGGTATTGCTTTTAGAAAAGTTTGGACAGATGTGATTTCAGAAGTCGAGGCTAAGCTTAATCAGTTTAATGCTTTAGTATTTAAGAATCCTTACAAAGATGGTTTCCAAGAATACGAACTGAAGATGGGCTCCGTACAGACAATCATGAACGCAACAGGAGAATCCCTTGAAACAGTAATGGATTATCTCGAGGAATTGAATACTTACTCGGATAGAACGATTTATTCTTTTAAGGATATGACGTCTAACATCGGTAAGTTCACAAACGCCGGTGTGTCATTGAAAGACGCTGTTACTGCTATTCAGGGTATTTCAAACGAAGCAGCGTTATCAGGAGCGTCCGCCGAAGAGGCTTCAAGAGCCATGTATAATTTCTCGCAGGCTCTTGCATCAGGATATGTTAAACTGATAGACTGGAAGTCAATTGAGCTCGCTAATATGGCTACTATCGACTTTAAGAATCAGTTACTCCAGACTGCTGAGGCTCTTGGAACCGTTGTACGAATTGATGACAAATTCCAGTCGGTAACAACAGACCTCAACGGTAACGTTAGCGATTTGTTTGATGCTCAGCTCAACTTTAATGACTCGTTATCATCTCAGTGGTTAACGACTGATGTTCTTACAAAAACTCTGGCTCGGTATACTGACGAAACTACTGAGCTTGGTAAGAAATCCTTTGCGGCAGCAGAAGACATTAAGACTTTCTCCATGCTCATGGATACTCTTAAAGAAGCTATGGGTTCTGGATGGGCAACAACGTTTGAGCTGATTATCGGTAACTTTAACAAAGCAAAAGACATGTTTACTAAAATCGGTGGTGTTCTTGGCGATATTATTTCCAAAACTTCTCTGGTTCGAAATAATATAATCAGGGTTTGGGATGCTGCTGGTGGTAGACAGAAAGTTCTTGACAAGCTGTACGCTGGATTAGATTCTCTAACTTCAAAATACGACTCTTTTCTTAAACTTATACTCGGCGACCACTATGACAAACTGACAGGCGATATCGACAGCGTCACTGAATCAGTCAACGGTTTGACTGATGCCGAAAAAGAGTTTGCATGGGAAGTGTGGAACAGCGGAAAATATGGCGCTGGAGACGAACGCAAGAAAGCCGCTGAGGAATTGGGTCTGAGCTATGAAAATATTCAGGGTTATATCAACGAAATCGTTAATGGTTCTGTAACATGGGCATCATATCAGGATGAAGTAAACGAAAAGTTGAATGGAGCAAAAGAAACTGTAGAGGAAACCAAGAATACTGTTGAAGATATCTCTAACGGTCGATTCTCCAAGTTCTTACAGGATACATGGCAAATCGCAAAGAATATTGGAAAGATAATAGCGAATATCGCTATAAGTGCTAAGAATGTAATAGCAATATTTCTTAAATCTTTCTTAAAGAATTTCGATTACGATAGAGTTTCTGGAGGTTTCTTAGAAATTTCAGAGGGGATTCTGGCTGTTAGTGAAAAACTAAAGTCTTGGACTGAAGACGGAAAAACAATAGAATCTATATTCGACATTTTCTTTGCTGGACTAAATAAAATTGTTGATGGTGTAGGTGTTGTTTATGGAATTGTTAAGAAACCGATACAGTATCTATGGTCGAGTTTACCTGTTGTCTTTGGTTATATAAGCAAGATTATTGACAAGATAAAGAACAGCGAAAAAGTTCAAGCTTCCTGGGATGGAGTTAAGAAAGTATTCAGTGATATAAAAGATGAATGTGTATTAATAAAGGATTATTTAGAGATTGCGTTTGAGGGAAGTTCGTTAAAGAAAGCCGCCGATGGTTTCGACAAAATTAGAGAAGCCGCTGGTAAACTTCTTACTGGGGCGCTTGAAGGATTAAAGAATTTATTTAGTGATACAGATGATGGAGCTTCAGAAGTAGGAGACTCCGTTGGTAAATCCGCTGATGATATTTCGTCCGGCGCGAAAGCTCTTCAGACATTAAAAGATGTTCTTTCTGCGGTCTTTGAGTTTGGAAAGAAAGTTGTCAATGTTGTCGGTCCTGTCTTTGTTGCTATTCTTGATAGAATAGGAAAGAGACTTGAAGAAATCAAAATAGAGGACATTCTTAACATTATTAAGCAAGGCGGTATCATTGCACTTTTGTTTAAACTAAAAGATGCTGTAGAGTCGTTTTCTGATGTCGGTAAGGGTGCTGGAAAATTCCTATCTTCTATTGGAGACGCTATTAAGGCTTCGTTCGGAGTCGATGAAGCGTCCAAGATACAGAAAATCGCCATTGCAATTGCTATACTATCTGCCTCTCTGTTTACTTTAGCGCTCATCGACCCAGACAGATTACAGTTTGTTTTCAATCGTCTATCCATATGGCTTGCTATGATTATGGCATTAATTGCTTGGGCTACTTATAATACCGGTAATAAGCAAACAGTTAGTGGTTTTGACACGTTTAACGAGGCTTTCGGTGGTTTCTTGAAAACCTTGGGTAAGTCAACGTCTCTTGTCGGTATTTCTGCTATTCTTTTATCTGTTTCATCAGCGTTACTTAGTCTAGCAGGTTCTATAAAGATATTGGCTTCCTTAGATTTTAGTGGGTTCAGTAAAAAGTTTTGGGTCTTAATTACATTATTGGCAGTAATGACAACAGCAATTGGTGTGTTAATAGGAATTACAAAAGGGGCTTCGAGCGGCTTTAAATCCTATTATGGGATGTCTAAAGTCATTGTTTCTATAGGCTCTGCTATAAGGTCGATAGCCATGACGCTACTTATGCTGGCTGTATATATGGATAAGACTGAAGATGGCGTTTCTGCGCTTGCTAAAGCTGAATTAGTATTGGCGACCATTGCCGCATTCTTTGCGATAATGATGAACGTTACTTCTAAATTGCCAAAAGGGACGTTATCAAAGTCAGTAGGACAATTCTTTACTAAATTTGCCAACTCCATTATTGTAATAGCTATTGCACTTAAAGTTCTTGCTAAAGAAGATTTCGTTAAAATATTCGGTGTTGCAAGTGCCCTAACATTAATGGTTGTTTCTATCACAGAAGTAATGAACCGTATGTTCAAAATACAGGATAGTTATAAAAAGATGCTGGTGTTTGCTAGTGTTCTTAAATCTTTTTCTGTACAGATTATTTCTATCGCTGCTACTCTAAAAGTGTTATCCAGAATAAAGTTTGGTTCCTTAGCGGCAGCCACCATTTCTCTCGTAGCGGTAATGGGTACACTTACAGGAATGTTTGCCGTATTTAGTAAGATAAAGAACATATCAGACGTCGGTGTGATATTCTTATCAGCGGCTGCTGGAATACTTCTAATCGCTGAAGCATTAAACGTGTTGTCAAACGCATACGTCTCAAGTGATGGAGATGGACTATTATCGGCGGTTAGCGCCATCGCTATTATAATGCTCGAGTTAATGGCACTTATGGTCATAGTCAAGAATCTGAACATCGGCGTGGAAAATATTCCGGGACTTCTTGGAATATCTGCCGCTGTAATGATTATGGCTGGTGCACTTGCGTTGCTTAGTAATTCTGACCCAGATGACATACGTTCAATAGCACTCTCTCTCGGAGTATTTGCTACTGCTATGGTACTCGTTATAGCGGCTCTGTCTGCTGTAGCACCGATGGTTGACGCTATAGCTCTTGGAATCCTTATGATAGGCATTGCTGTGTTCGCTATGGCTGCTGCTTTTACCGCTGGCGCTCTTGGTGTATGGTTACTTGTTAAGGCTTTTGGCGAATTCGTTGATGTGTTGCCCAAATTCTTAGAGAATGCCGACAAGGTTGAGCAAGGAGCAGTACGTTTCGTTGAGATGCTGTACAATCTGAAGACGGCATTTGCACAATTAGCACAGGAATACGTTATAAGCATGCTCGATGGCTTAATTGAATACGCTCCTCAGTTAGTTGCCAGAATAGGAACGTTGATAATATCTATAGTATCGGCTCTTGAAGAGTGGATACCTCCTGTTGCCAAAATGCTGACAAGAGGAATACTATCTATTCTTGTACAATTATCTCAAAATATAGCGGACGACGCTGGTATGTTCTGGGATGCTATAAGTAGTGTAGGCGACGCTCTTGCTGTTCTTGCTCTTGAAAAGATAAGAAAAATAGTAGAGGAATTTAACTTTAAAGGAATATTTGATGGTCTTATTGAAGATTTACAGGACAGCGAAGACGAACTGAAGTCAGAAATAGAAACTACAAATAGTGCTTTGACAGCGGCGTTTAAACAGGCTAAAGACGAAACTAAGGAACTTACCGATGGTGTGTTTGAAGGTCTTGGCGATTCGGCTAAGGATGCTATTGACTGGAAAGCCGCGCTTGGTCTTGACGATACGGGCGGCTTGTTCGGAGTTGATATGGAAGAATTTGCTAAGAAACTAAGTCCTGAAGACATAGCTGAAAATATGGACTTGTCTAAGCTAACACAAGGTCTTGATACTAGTGATTTCTCAAAACTTATTCCAAAAGATGAGTTCACTAAGTCAGTTTCTGAATTTACATCTGACGAAACATATTCGGACATGTTCAACGCTATGGGGACAGATAATATTGACGCTTATTCCAATCCTATTCTTAACTTCGACTCAGAGGCTACTTGGTATGAGCTCGGCGAAAACGGAGTTAACGGTCTTTCTTCTGTATTGCCAGACGTTGATGCTGTTGCGACTCAGAACGCTGAAACTCTTGCTGATAAGTATGAGGCAACATCTCCACAGACATATTATGAGGGTCTTCTCATGTCAAGGGATGGTGCGAACGGAATTAGTTCTGCGGCACCATACTACGAAACAGCAGCGAACACCGTTGTTTCTCAGTTCTGCTTCAAACTCGGCACGTTAACCAATATGGTAAGAGAACATGGCGAAATGCTTGCATCAGCTCTTGTCAGTGGCTTCGATGTTTATATGGCAATAAAGAGTCCTTCAAGACTTATGGAAGAAAAAGCTCAATATATAGGAGATGGAATTATAAACGGTATAAAACACATATCTTCTTCTATCGGTCGTGTCGGTAAGTCACTCGGCAAGACGACTGCTGATTCTATAAACGGTCCTTTACAGAACATCAACGACATATTGTCAGGAGATTATGTAGCAGACTTATCAGTAAGACCTGTTGCTGTTGGCAATGTCGATATTTCTAATACACCGAATATGGGTGTCGGACTTTCTATGGACGCCAGTGCCAAACTTGACAGTCTTTACGCTGCTGACAACGCTGTGGCGCAGATGGTTAACGACAGAGCCGATACAGCAAATCAAATTGGAACATTATCTAACAAACTTAGTGACATATTTCGCAAACTTAATAACATGCAGATAGTTCTTGATAGCGGAGTTCTTGTTGGGTCAATGGCTCCAGCGATGAACGAAGAGCTTGGAACACTGTCTGCTCATAGTAATGTAAGTTCAAGAGGTATGGTTTATGCAAGGAGAATGTAAAGTATGATTATTTATGGGGGAGACCACTCAATGACTATAAGCGGCTTAGATACATGGGAAGAGTTCGGACTTGCTCCCATGGCTAAGCCTACTTTTGCTCCTCCGAAGATGAAGACTAAGCTGGTGTCCATAGAGGGTACCAGCTCTCGTCTTGACCTTTCCACTGTTTTAACAGGTTATCCGACGTATGAAAACAGCGAGGGAACTTGGTCGTTTCTTTGGAATCCTGAAAAAGGAGATTGGGCAGAGTATTATTCTAAGATAATGAATTACATTCATGGGCGAAATCACACAATAATATTAAACGATGACCCTGAATATTACAGAGAGGGGCTTTTAACTGTAAACACTTACGAGAGTAAAGACCACACTGTAGAAATCGAAATTGACTATTCTGTAGCACCTTATAAGAGAAAGCTACAAACAGTGAGCGAGCTTTATCCGTCGGTCTTTACCAACATCACTGTAAAAGACGGTTCAACATATCTCGATATTGTTCCAGATTTTATAAGTTATCTGGATGAAGAGCCGGTATGCCCAACAATAACGGTTAACGATAATGCAAACATAGAGATTGAATATTACAATCGTAATTATAATCAGTCTGTTCATAGGGTATTAACTGCTGGTACTAAGCAATATCCTGACATTGTGTTTGGAACGCATGGAAACAACCATGTTGCGCTCAAAGCTAAAGGAACAGGTACGATGTCTATCGACTTCCGTCAGGGGAGGTTGTGATTTATGTTTTCAGCATATTGTAACGGAGAACTGTTTTATTGGACAGAATCTCCTCTTATGGAATACAAAGTTATAAATCCCACCATAACGAAAGAAGAAAACAAAACTGATATATTTACATTTACAATGGCTTATAACAATGTAGCATATGACACAATTGAATGTTTAGTTAGTTGGATAGAAGTTTATCGAGACGATGAGTTATGGTTTGAGGGGTATGCGACTAATGAAAAGTCTGACTTCTACAAACAAAAGACAATAACGTGTGAGGGGTCTTTAGCGCTATTAGCAAGAAAAACAATTCCGAACTCAACGAACATCTTCGGTACTATACGACAGGAGATAGATTATATTCTTGAGGTATATAACAGCAAAGTCTCAGACGACAGAGAAAAGTTCTACGTCGGAGCAGTTACAGTCCAAGACGTAAACATTTCTGATTCCTACATAACGTTTACTTATGATACCGCTTACAATTACATTATGTCTATTGTAGAGCAGTATGGAGGTCATCTAATGATTCGTTACGGCGACGACGGAAAAAGATATTTGGATTATTACAAAGAATATCCAAGAACGTCGGCTCAGGAAATTTCTTTCGGGCGCAACTTGTTAGATTATACTAAGAATTATGACAGAACAAGTTTTGCTACAGTTGTTGTTCCGCTTGGTATGACAAAAACCGAAGCTGAAGAAAAAAAGAAAGAGTTGAACGGCGATACATCAACAAACGAAGAGATAACTGATGGGGATATGCGTATTGATATTTCTTCAGTTAACGACGGGGTTCCATATCTGGTGTCTGAAGCCGCTGAAACATATGGCTGGATAGAGAAAGTCGTGATTTTTGACGATATCTATTCTGAAAGCGATTTAAAAGCGGCTGGTGAGGACTATCTGAAAAATATTCAGTTCGACGATATGTCTCTTGAAGTAACGGCGTTTGACCTTTCGTTCACTAATACAAAAGAGGAGGTATAGTTTATGGCTTATACAGGTACAGGAAAAAAGGACGACCCATATATTGTAGATAGCTGGGATAGCTATTATAATTTGTTACAGGGTAGTAATCGTTATGTTGCTTATTATTTCAAGTTTGCTGATGTCGACAATAAGACCGTTGATTTTAACGACATTAAACCAGAAGGATACACCGTTCCAATACAGTGTAATGGGTTTACCGATTTTAATGGGTGGACTTTTCGTAATCTCAGAATGATTAACGTTATTTCAGTATTTGATACAGCGAGTAGAGCCGAAACTGATAAGTGGAATAACGCAGAATTAAAAAACGGAAAATTCGAGAATATGTATATAGAGAGCACGAACAATCACTTTGGGTTTGTTTCTTACGATGCTTTTCCATGGTACTGGTTGCATACTAGCTTTAAGAATATGAGTTTTTCAGGAACTTTCGTTTTTAAAGGAACCAATTCAACGAATCTAATTGGATACGTCAATGGTTATAGTGGCTCTGGTTATACGTTATATCGCTATATTGGATGCTCGTTTAATCTCGATATTGTTCTTCCCAACGACACAACAACCATTAATATAAGCGACGGCTGCGATGTTGAAAACTGTTCGTTTAAATTAAAGACACAGAGTAATGCCGAAATTAAGATTGCATATAATACTTATAAAAAAATTATTTACAGTAAGATATTGAATTCTTTAATACAGCTTGATGCTCCGAATGCTACAATAAATGTAAATAACCAGACCGATAACAACGGCAACTTAGACGACCGGTTCTCAACCTGCGTCATCGTCCCAACTTGTAAGGAGCTGAAGTCAACAGCCAAATGCGTGACTACGGTGTACAACAGTGATAATATTGAAACAGATAGTACAACAGGTAGCGAGCTTATTACATGTACTACGGAACAGCTCGGTTCTGTAGATTATTTACAATCTGTAGGATTCCCGATAGGAGCTGGTTAATATGAGTTGGGTTATACTTAACGGACAACCCTTTCAGACCGAAGCGGCAGAGCTTATAGCCGAACCAATGCTTGAACCATTTCCGCTATCTTATCTTCGTTTCTCAGACGGAAGTATAACTAACGGCTTTGAGTACTTCAAAATAGAGGGAAACGCTATGAAGCAGGTTTACCCAAAGACATATTGGAGACTAAAGAAATATGTGAACGAGGGTCTGCCATACAACGAGATGTTCCCTGATATCCCTTACTCAGAACCTGTCTTCCGTTATGACTTAATTAGGCTTCTTGATAACGTAAGAGTAGTGTCACACCCACACGGACTTGATAGAACATTCCCAGTAACGAAAATGGTAATTCCGCTTGATAAGCCAGAGGATACAAAGTATACTCTAAACACATCCACAAGTTCATCTTTAACGTCAACAATAGCTCAAGGCAACAGCGAGCTTATTAAGCAGATTCGTTCTGGTCCAACACTGACTACTGTTCTCGCTTCGGCTAAGGAAAACGCTACAGAACTTATTAAGTCTGCAAGTGGTGGCTATGTAACACTTAGAAGAAACGAAACCGGAGCAATTACCGAAATTCTCATATCAGACGAAGCAGATTATACTAAAGCACAAAGAATCTGGAGATGGAACATAAACGGTCTAGGGTATTCCAATACGGGTTACAGTGGCGAGTTCGGCTTAGCAATGACAATGGATGGGGCTATTGTTGCTGACTACATCACGGCAGGTCATATGTTCGCTGACCGCATAGACGGTGGAGTACTTACTATGGGCGGCATAGATAATGTTAATGGTATTATAAGAGTCAAGGATGGTGATGGAAAAGTTGTTTCTCAGTTTGACTCTACGGGCGGTTATGTACACGGTACTCTCGAAAATATAAACACTACCGATGATGTTATACTTCGTCTTAAAGACGGTAAAATATCATCTATTCAGAACGTCGACGGAGTCATGAAAGAAACAGCCTATATCAATTCAACATATGTTTATGAGGGAGGAAAGAACCCCGCCATTGATTTGTACGGAGAGGGTATAATACTCCATCAGGACTGGCTTGGTGTAAGCGGAGAGCGCGACACAACCGTCTATACTACACAGAAAGCCGCAGAATTTGAGTACGTTTCAAATATTACACAGAATAGTGACGGAACTATTAACGTCGAAAAGAAGTCTGCCTATTTCTTACATGGCATCTTAGTAAGTGATGGTTATCCAGAATGGGAATATATGAAGAACACATCATAATAGACATATAAACGCGTAAAATTCACGCCTTATAATAGAAAGGATGTGTTTTACATGTTAAATAACGTAAAGAATTTTGTAATTTCAAAGAAGGAGGCTTTTAAGGTAGGCTGTGGACCGACTAAAGTGAAGAATGCGGTAATTCGTTCTTTATTCGGAGGTGCTATTGGATTAACAATATCGCTTGTGACGAATGTGATTAGAGCTGTTATTGCTGCTATTTGTATCGGCGAACAACAGGAATGGCTAGAAGAGATAAAGAAGTTCTGCAACGAAGAAGATACTGATTGAAAACACAAAGAACCATAAGGAGGCTGTTTGGTCTCCTTATTTTTTTCGCTCATTTTTCATGCTATATAATGGAGGTGATGAAAATGGCTAAAAGAAGCAAAGCCATAGAACAGATTCTTGATATGCAAGTAAAGGAACTTGCTAGAGTTCAGAAAGAGCTCGAAAAGATGGACATCAATGACCGAGCATACAATTTGGTGCAGGAACGGTATGCAACGGCTGTCAGATTAACCAGAGAGACCAAGAACTTAACTCAGAATGGGGGAAAGACTTGTGTGTCAGAGGTTATCGACAACGTAGTGAAAATCACATCATTGTTGCTCGGTATCGGATGTTTTCTGTTCGAGTCTTCGGATGGATTTTATCGACTTGATATGTCAAAAAATTTATTCCGTGGTGTAGCAAAACTTACGGCAAACTTACGTCACTAAGTAAACAGAATAGGCTGGGAGAAATCTCGGTCTATTTTTTTCTAAATTCGCTCAAAAAACACACCTTATAATAGGAGAGACTTATAAACTACATTTAAGGAGGATTAATATGGCTAAGTTTAAAGTAGGAGACAAGGTAAGACTTAAGGAAGGACTTGAGGTCGGAAAGTGGTACGGAGGAATTCCATTTAATAAACTCAGGAGAGCAAACGCTGCTGATAATGACGGGACACATGTGATTACGGGGTTATGCGAATATGGACCAAATGGTTACTACTTGGATACACTAGACCCATACGTCTACACAGAAGAAATGCTTGAGCTGGTTGAAGAGAAAAAGACCCAGAAGAAAACCAAGGACCTGAAGGACTTTTTTGAGGCACTTGTTCTTATGTCACAGCTTGAAAACATAATGAAAAGACTTGACGAGCTTATGAAGTCAAACGAAGGGGAATGAGACTAAAAAGTCTCTCCTCTTTTTTCGCGTAAAATTCACGTCTTATAATGAAGAGGATAATCAACAGTGAATTAACACTGGAAATAGTATTAATTGTAGAACACCAGATAAGGTTCTAAGTTACTTATTTGGAGACTCGTGTGAGAAGCGCGAACAAGGTTATCCTCTAAAACTTTTCGCGTAAAAATCGTCTCTTATAATAGAAGGAGATGATGTTATGTTAACATTCGTATTTTATGAAATAAACGTAACCAATTTTGCTAAGACAGATTTAGTCCAGATGTATGATGTTATCAAGCACTATGACGGGGATATCGTAAATCTCGAAATGGCGCTCGACGATAACGACAACATTCTAATCAGAGGCTGGTCTACAAAGGAGAATTGGAAAGCGTTTCTGAGGCAACTAACTAATATTAATAGATAACTAAAGATAATATAGAGGTTCATTAAGAGCTTCTATATTTTTTCGCTCAGATTTCACGCCTTATAATAGGAGGAAAATAAGAATAACAAATTATAATCAAAATGGAGGTATTTTTTATGAATGAAATCATTATGAACGTAGGAAAATTTTTAACGAATCACAGAAGGGCAATATTTACAGGAGGTTCTATAATTGCTCTTGGCGCTACGGTAATAACCGCCATCGCTGAGACGAAGAAAGCAGAAGTTACTGTAAAAGAGATGACTGAAAAGAAGGAAAATCCGGTTGCTAAGGATTATATGAAAGTGTATGCTAAGACATACTGGAAAACAGCGGCGTTGTTCGCATTTACAATCGTGCTTGTGTCTTGTAATTGTTATCTTGATACCAAGGAGATAACAGGATTAGCAAGCGCGTGTGTGATTTCAGAAAAAAAGCTTGTGAATCTCAAGAAATCGGTAAAGGAAGTTGCTGGAATCGAGCAGGCTAAGGAAATATCCAAATCTGCTGAAAAGAAAAACAAGCAAACAAATATAGCTGAAGAGAGAAACTTACCTGTTAGGAGTACAATACTCAATACGGGTAATGGTTCGACGTTATTCTTCGATGAGTACAGCGGACGCTACTTTTACTCAGATTATGCTGAGGTTTTGGATGTAATCTATACAACAAAATACGAGTACAGCACAATGGGAGAAGGGAGCTTAGGAGAGTTCTACGAACAGTTAGGACTTCCTCACGCGACATGCTTCGATTCGCTCTATTTTAGAAGCGACGAAATATATCTTGAAGCGTGCATGTCTGATACAAAGAAGCCGTGCTATTTGATACGTTTTGGATGCAAACCAAGAGATATGAGCGTCTGAAGTGAGTCATTCAGGAGGCGTTGAGAGAAATCTCAGCGTCTTCTTTTTTTCGCGTAAATTTCATGTATTATAATGGAGAACTAATGTTCTACTAAAATCAAAATGGAGGTAATCTTATGGATTTTATGAAGGGTTTAGGCGTTGCAGGAGCAGCTTGCGGAATCATTGCTGGAGGCTATGAAATAACAAAGAACGCAAAGAAGCTCAAAGGTTTCTTTGGTTCAAACGAGGAAGACAACGGCGAGTTCGCTGAGCGTCCTGAGGAGACGCCTGAAGACGAGGAAACAGAGGAGACCGAGGAGGAAGGAGAATAAGGTCATCAGGAGGCGTTGAGAGTAATCTCAGCGTCTTCTTTTTTCGCGTAAATTTCATGTATTATAATGGAGGTGATAAGAAATGGCAGTACTGATAATCATTTGTCTACTGATAGGAATTCTTGTCAGCATTAATAAAAAGAAGAAGTAAACATGAAAAGAGAAGTTCAATAAGGGCTTCTCTAATTTCTTTTTAAGGAGGAAATAATTATGGAAAAAATAAGAGTCGGTGATGAAGTAAAACTAAAGAGTGACCTGATAGTTGGAAACCACTACGGAGGAATTTGTCTTTTATCGGGAATGAAAGCGTGGTTCGATAAACATAAATCGGCTTTCGTAATAGGAACAGCTATGGACGTTGCGTGGTTTAAAGATGACAAAAAGAGTAGCGGTAGTTTCTTTTATTCTTTCGAAATGTTAGAAAAAGTCTAACGCGTATTTTTCATCTCTTATAATAGGAGGTGATTATATGGAAATAATTTCTAAGACATTTAAGTCGTTGGGATGTATAGGCATAGCGCTGTTGTTAGTAGTGTTAGCGTTAATCTGTACGACAAAGGACTTTATATTCCTATGGATATTAAGCAATATATAAACCTAACAAACAGAGAAGTTCGAAGAGGGCTTCTCTAATTTCTTTTAAGGAGGAAATAATCGTGAATGAAATTGCTAAGAATGTCGGAAACTTTCTGACTAAGAACAGAAGAATTATAGCTACAGGAGGAGCCATATTCGGTTTCGGTGTAACAATGATATCAGCGGTAATCGACAGCCGAAAAGCAGACCTGACAATAGCTGAGCTCAAAGAGAGTGGAAAAGAACCAGACAAAAAAGAACTTGCAAAAATATACGTTAATTCGTATTGGAAAACGGCGGTTCTATTCTCTTTCTCTGTGGCAATGGTGGCTTGTAACTCTTATTTCGATGCTAAGGAAGTAACGGGTCTCGCAAGCGCCTATGCATTAACAGAAAAGAAACTCATTGATTTCAAAGAAGCCACAACAGCAATTGTTGGCGAGAAAAAAACGGACGAGATTGAAAAAGAAGTTACGAAAAAGAACCTTTCTAAAGCTGTAGCCTCAAACAATACAATAATTAATACGGGAAATGGAACGACACTATTTTTTGATGATTGGAGCGGAAGACTATTCTATTCCGATATCGAGAAAGTAAGGCGTTCAATCAATGACCTGAACCAAGATATGTTCGACGATGGGTATGTGTCTGCTGATGATTTCTATTGGCGACTCGGACTGCCACAGAGCGGAATGGGAACACATATGGGTTGGTGTGCCGATGCTACGAAGAAGTTTAATGTGACTTTCGGTAGTATGTTGACTGAAAATGACGAACCATGCGTGACAATACATTTCAGTGAACCGCCATATTACAACTTTGATTCATAATAAGGAGGAAAATATATGAAAGAATATAAGAACAATTCAGTATGTGCAAGGAATAAACAGGAAGACAAGCCAACTGTAGAAGTGGTGGAAGCGAAAGAACCGTCTGTTATTGAGTCGGTTATAGACTATGTTGTAAAAGACGTGGTCATTCCTATGGCAAAGGAAGCAATTCTGAATGCTGTAAACGGCGGACTCGCAATGATATTCTATGGCGACGCTAATCAGAGAAGGACAACTGTTAGCGGCGGAAGAAGAGACTATAGCGGTATAAGTTCGCGTAGTAATTCAGTACACGCACATCAGTCATCAAGTAGTTCAAAAGATGTCTCTGCCATTCCAATCAAAAGTTACTCGAAAGCGCTGGAAATAATTGAGTGTCTAAAGGATAATCTGAAAGAATATGGACAGACCTCTGTTGCCGATTTCAAAGATGCCGCCGAGGTGACTTCCGTGTTTACAGATAATGATTGGGGCTGGAAAGACATTACTGGCGCTTTCATAACGCAAAACAGAGATGGATATTTCAACATTCATCTCTCAAAACCTAAGAAACTTTAAGGAGGAAGAAAGATGCGAACTATAGCAAAAGATGCCAACTGCATAATCCAGACAAACGACGCAAATCTAAAATATAATAAAGCTACCATATCTGATAAAGGTATTTTTATCCGCATAAAGTCGGAGAAATTCACAAATTGGATTCCTAAGTCAAACGTAAAACACATAATCATTAATAAAGGAGGAAATATATAATGAAATTCGAGATTACAAGTATTTCAAGAATGGTTTACACAGTGGGGGCTAAGTTCAAGAAAGTAGCTCCTACAATCGCTGTTGTAACAGGCGCAGCGTGCGGAATAGGTGCAACGGTAATGGCTGTCAGAGAGACTCTCACCGTCGGCGATATCATGACCGAATATAAGGAGACAGTAAAGACAATCGACGATGTTGAAGAAAGAATCAATAACGGCGAGGAAATCTACTTCACTAACAAGAAAACCAATAAGGTAGAGCTCGAGACCGTTGAATATCTTAACAGAGACAGAAAAGTTCTCAAGGTTCAGACTGCCGTAAAGCTTGCAAAGCACTACAAGTTCACAATCGCTCTCTCGGCTCTTTCTGTTGTTCTCGTTCTGTCTGGATATGGAGAGATGAAGAAGAGATTTGTTGGCGCTGTTGCCGCTTATGAGGGTCTTTACAGAACTTATCTTAAGACAAAGAAAGAGACTGAAAAGAACTCTAAGAAGACAGAAATGCCGGACATAAACGACAAAAATGAAGAACAGAAAAACACGTCGTCTGAAGTAAAGAGCAGGGTCGACGATAGTGATTTCTGCCGTATCTTTGATAAGTCTTCCAGTATGTACAGAGAAAATCGAGAGATGAATCTCGGATACCTTAAGTCGGTTGAGAAGTATTGTACGAATCTTCTTCATATAAGAGGTCATCTGTTTCTGAACGAGGTATACGACGCCCTCGGCATGTCTCACACAGAGACTGGCGCCCTTTGCGGTTGGCTATATAACTCAAACGACGGAGACAACTTCGTTTCATTTAACATTGACGAAGCTCTTTGCGAGTACAACTACGCTGATGATATTTATCCTGACGACCCTGAAATATTCATGTATTTCAATTGCGTTGGTCCCATCTACAACCGTATATGAGATGCTGGGAATGCGGCATTTTACTGGGTGACGATTCAGTAATTTGCGAGAAATGTCAGCACGAACATTATTCAAAACATAGTAATAGTTGTGAGTATGAAAGTGATGGAGAGTGCACGCTCTGTCACTTTTCTTGCGACTTTAAGAAATGTCCGTTTAAGAACAAAAGGAGTTAAATTATGAACGAAAGAGTTATTGCAGGTTTTATCATTGGCGCGGCTACTGGAGCTGTAGCAACATATCTCTTTATGAAGAGAAAAGGAGAGATAGAGTATAACAGACGTCTCACAGAAGACTTACTTCGTTACAGAGAAGAAGTAAAGAGTGACTTAGCAAAAACCCAAAACGAAGCCGATGAGACGACAGAAGAACCAGAAGAACCAGAAGAAGACACAACAGAGAACAACACAAACGAAGACGAAATTCCTGCTGAAGAGGAATCAATACTTACAAACTATAAAAACATTTCTTCCAGATATAAGTCGGAAGAAGAAAGGATAAAAACAGTGGTTGTTGACGAAGATGGATGCTATCCGTATCCTATTGAGGAGTCATCTCATTATAATACAACGGGATGCTACGACAGCGAGGATATCATATATAACACACTGACTAAGGAGCTCTTCTATGATATCTCTGGTGAGAAGATTGAAGAAGCAGATATCGAGACGCTGTTCGGTATGAAGAATCTCAGATATTTCCTCAATAGACCTGACGATGAGATATGGATACGAAACGAATACTGGGCTACCGATTATCATATTATAAAGGAGACAGGAAAATGATTCGTGCGGTTTTAATTGTCGGGTTGATATTACTCGTGTGTTTGGTTTTTTGTATAACCAAATGCGGAAGCAAATATGATAAGTAAGGAGATATTAATATGAAGACCCGTAGTCCACGTCATATAAACAACGAAATGAAAGTAGTTGTTGTAGACGTAAGTAGAGAAAAGAAGCCAATCAACGCCCAAGTCTATGAGCTAAAGAAGTATTTAGAACCTGAGTTTCCTGAAATAGAATTCTTTTATTTCACGGAAAAAGACAAGTTCTGGGTTCTTCCCAAGCCCTATGACGCAGATTTTGTAACCTCTTTATCAGAAATGATAAACGGATATTACAGTAACAAAGTAAGCATAATAGTGGGGGTAGGAACATGGAAAAGATAACTAAGTGGAAAGTTCTCTTCTTCAGATTAATTGTCTTTGCTATCTTTATACACCGGTTAGTTTACGAAAGAATACAGATAAAAGGATATAGCTCCGCCCTCCTGCTAATACTTGGTGTCTTGTTCTGTTACGGGATTCCGAACATCCTTTTTCAAACAAAAACAACAAACAAAGATTATGATGGTGTTCTTGAGTGTAAGACCGAAGAGAATGGAGACAAACAGTATAAGTTCTCTATTAATATCGAAACCATTGACAACAAAAAAGAACTTTTAATAAAAGTTAAAGACGAGGAAGACTAATCTATAAAAAAGGAGGTGCTCATGTGGACTTTTTTGAACCGTCCGCAAAACTGGTAAAAGGAGTCTACCAAGTTGCTCCTAAATTCAGAATATGCACAAGTAAAGACCTTATGATAAGAGGACATGACTTTTATGCCGTATGGGACGAAGAGAATGGAGCATGGTCTAAGAGTCAAGATACAGTTATCAAAATCATTGACAAAGAGACAAAGAAGTTTTGTCAAGACCACAAAAACGAGGACGAAGCTTATCGTCCTCAATATATGTGGGATGCCGATACAGGTGTTATCGACAAATGGATTAAATATACTACGAAACAATTAAAAGACAATTACAAACCGCTCGATAACAAATTAATATTCTCAAATACCGTTGTCAAGAGGGAAGATTATTCTACTCACAGACTTAACTATCCTCTCGAAGCTGGTAAGACAGAGGCATATGACGAGCTCATGTCAACGCTTTATGAACCAGATGAGAGAAAGAAACTGGAGTGGGCTATCGGGGCTATTGTGTCAGGAGACAGCGTATGGATTCAGAAGTTTATTGTTATTGTTGGCGACCCCGGAACTGGTAAATCAACTTTCTTCAAGCTTCTTCGTATGTTGTTTCCGGGTTATTTAGCAACCATAAACGCTAAGAACCTTGGTAACCCGAATTCTTCGTTCGCACTCGAACCCCTTAAAAATGACCCACTCGTTGCAATTGAAGACGACAGTGATTTGTCCAGAATAACCGATAACACGAGACTTAATTCACTTGTTTCACACGAGCCAATGACTGTTAATGAGAAGTTTAAATCACAATATGAGAACACTTTCCACGCATTTATATTCTTAGGAAGTAATAAGGATGTGAAGATAACGGATAGCGCTTCAGGTCTTACAAGAAGACTTATTGATGTCGTCCCAAGTGGCAACAAGCTTCCGTTTGACAGATACACTGAGATAATGTCCAGGTTACCATTTGAGCTTGGAGCAATTGCACATAAGTGTTTACAGGTGTATTACCACAATAAGAAGAAATATAATGATTACGTGCCTGTAAGAATGCTTAGAGCCACGAACCTTATATATAACTTCTTGGAGGAATACCACGAAGAATTAATAGTAAACGACGGTTGTCGTTTTACAGATATGTGGAATGCGTATAACCGCTATTGCGATTTAAGTAAGGTTCAGTATGCACACAACAGACAAGAGTTCAGAAACGAGTTGAGACCTTACTTTAAGGAATATCTTAACTCATATGAGTATGCTCCGGGGCAGAAGTGTAGTGGGTATTATAGAGGATTCAAGTATGAAAAGCTTGGACTTATTAACCCGAACGCTCCGAAGACTGAAGAGGTTATACAAGAAGAAAACGACATTCCAGATTGGTTGAACCTTAATTCGACAGAATCTAAACTCGATGAATTTTTGGCAGATTATCCAGCTCAATACGAGAAGGAATCAGGAGGTCCAGAAAAGAAATGGGTTAATGTTAAAACTAAACTAAAAGATATTAACACTAACGAACTTCATTGGGTAAAATGTCCTGAGAATCTTATAACTATTGATTTTGATAAGAAGAACAAAGACGGTGAAAAAGATAAAAAAGCAAACATAGAAGCGTCTAAACAATTTCCTCCGACGTATGCTGAATGGAGTAAAAGCGGCGGCGGACTGCATCTGACTTATCTATATAAAGGTAACACCGATGACCTTAGTCGTTTCTATGACGACAGTATAGAAGTTAAAGTTTTCAAAGGAGACGCATCTCTTAGAAGAAAACTTTCGACTTGTAATTCTATTGATATTTCAGAAATATCTTGCGGTTTACCGTTAAAGGAAAGAGGGAAGAAAACAGTGGATGCACAATCGTTGTCAAATGAAAAAGCATTAAGAACATTCATAAGAAGAAATCTTAACAAAGAGTATCATGCTTATACAACACCGTCTATACAGTTTATAAAGAAAGGTCTTGACGATGCGTATGAGAACACCGAACTAAAGTATGATGTTACGGACATGAGGCAAGCTATTCTTAATATGGCAAGCTCTTCGACGAATCAATCTGATTTATGTGTATCACTTGTAAACGATATGAAATTTAAGTCAAGGTGTTACGAGGAAGATAACAGGCAGAGAGAATCAAGCGAAAACAAAAAGACGGCATTTTATGATGTTGAGGTCTTTAAGAACGTCTTCATAGTTTGTTGGATGTACGAGGACTCTGAGCAGGTTAATGTGATGATACAACCATCTTCAAAAGATATTGAGTGGATGTATAATAACCTTAACCTTATTGGGTTTAACAATCGTTCTTATGACGCACACATTATGTACGGAAGAATGCTCGGATATACAAATGCACAACTTTATAATTTATCTAGGCGGTTGATATCAGGTTCTGGTTCAGGATTCAGTGAGGCTTTCTATAACGACTATGCTGATATTTATGATTTCTCATCGACAAAACAGTCTTTGAAAAAATGGGAAATAGAACTCGGAATAACACATCTTGAGAACTCATACGACTGGGACGAACCGCTTCCGGAAGATAAGTGGAAAGAAGTCGCAGATTATTGCTGTAACGATGTACGAGCAACAAAGAAAGTATTCGAGAAGTGCCATGCCGATTGGATTGCGAGACAAATTATTTCTGAGCTCAGTGGGCTCCCTTTAATTGCAACAAATCGTCAGCATATTACGAAGTTTATATTCAATGGAGATAAGAAACCTAATCTGGTTTATACAGACCTAGCTACCGGTAAGCAAACCTATCTTGACGGAACGCCTGCTCCGAAGACAACCGAGTTTTGTAATAGTTTTCCAGGATATGAATTCAAGCCATTTGGATTTGCCAAGGAAGACTACGATGAAGAGTCGACGAGTAGAAAGTCAAGATATTTAGGATGTGACCCGTCTGAGGGCGGTTATGTGTTCTCTAAGCCCGGCATGTATGTCGACGTGTGGTGCTTTGATGTCGGGGGTATGCACCCAGCTTCTGCTATTGCTCTTAATAAGTTTGGTGAGTATACTTCACGTTACAAAGAGGTAAGAGACGCCAGAGTATTTATTAAGCATGGCGATTACGAGTCAGCGGGTAATTTACTTGGCGGAATACTTAAAAAGTATTTAACGAATAAGGGAGATGCAAAAAATCTCTCAAAGGCTCTAAAACTAATACTTAACTCAACGTATGGTTTCTGTTCAGCAACGTTCGACAATCCTTTCCGCGACCCGAGAGACGTTGACAACATTGTTGCTAAGCGCGGTGCTCTCTTCATGATAACACTCCGAAAGAAAGTAGAAGAAATGGGTTACGAGGTCATTCATTGTAAGACAGATTCTATTAAGGTCGTAAATCCTGATAAGAGAATTATTGACTTTATTAATGATTTCGGTCATAAGTATGGATACGAGTTCGAGATTGAGCATAAGTTCCAAAAGATATGCTTAATAAATCGTTCTGTATATATTGCTTACGAAGATTATGATGATATTCATGGTTGGACTGCTACTGGAACAGAATTCGCTGTACCATATGTCTTCAAGACGCTGTTCTCAAAAGAGCCTATAGTATTTGACGACTATTGTGTTACAAAGAGTGTGTCTAAAGGCTCTATGTATCTCGATTTCAACGAGATGTATAAAGAACTTCCTGAGCTTGAGAAAGAATACAGCAAGTTGCTTCGCAAACAAGTAGGTTTAAAGACTTCTCCAGAAGAAGACAAACGAATTAAAGAACTTGCTGAGCTGACTAGGTCGATGCATAACAGAAACTTTGTTGGACGCATAGGTCGATTCGTTTCTGTTAAGGACGGCATAAACGGAGGAGCGTTGGAAGCCAAGAGAGACAACAAGTATGCCTCTGTTACAGGAACAAAGGGATACCGATGGATGGAAGCTGAAGCATTTAAAACTTGTCATGATATAGACGACATTGATATTTCATATTATAGAAAGCTGTGTGATGACGCTGTAGCAGACATTGAAAAATATGGAAACTACGATGCATTTATCAGCGAAGACCAAGAAGTGTATAAATACGCGGCTTATCCGTTTTAATAAATTCGCGTAATTTTCATGTCTTATAATGAGAGAGAGGGAATAACGACCTGAAAAGAGAGTTATAATCATTTGTCTGGGCAGATAAGTGTAAACCT
>ERZ1034980.365-NODE-365-length-35476-cov-167.461280_pt1 | contig 35476 bp, 25 predicted proteins | sample MGYA00520622_ERZ1034980 | MGnify/ENA primary metagenome ERZ1034980 (study PRJEB33766, sample SAMN09781791) | gut metagenome | biome: gut microbiome | host: Homo sapiens | place: Madagascar | study: EMG produced TPA metagenomics assembly of the PRJNA485056 data...
TATTTTTTGCGTTGTCGTTCGTGACAACGGAAATGCATTATAGACTTTTTTTATTTCTTGTCAAATTATTTTTTTACATCGTCTTAATCTTTCTTTCTCTTTTCTTTTACCTTTTGGCTTTCCTATGCTGTTAAGAAAAGTTAAAAATTTTTTTAACTTTTTTGTTTTGGTTTTTTCTTTTTTACATCTGAAATTTCAGGATGCTAGTTCTATCCTCAATCTTTGTTTTATGCATATTCAGCATATTCATTAACTCTAAATATTAACACTTGACAGGTAAGCTATACTTAACAATAAATGTATTCATCAATTTTCATTAGGAGTACCCTTGGATACTTTAGATTGCATATTCTCCAGACACTCAGTTAGAAAATTTAAAGATAAAGACGTCCCTGAATCTGATATTCATACCATCCTACAGGCTGCTATGAGTGGACCATCTGCTGTCAACTGCAGACCTTGGCAGTTTTTAGTTACTAAAAGAAAAGATGTGTTAGAGCGTATGGCTAAAGCTAATGGTCCTTATGCTACTCCACTTACCCATGCGGCTTTTGGAGTAATGGTTGCAGGAGACTTATCTAAAGCTTACAGCAATGCTCCTGATTACTGGCAGACTGACTGCTCTATTGCGGCTCAAAATATGATCTTAGCAGCTCAAGCTCTAGGTGTAGGTTCTGTATGGTTAGGTACTTTTCCTGAACAGGAAAGAGTTCAAGCTCTAAAAGAAGAGTTTAATCTTCCTGAAAACATTGTACCTCACTCTTTAATTGCCTTTGGCTATCCTGTTGACAACGACAACCATCAAAGAGATCTCTTTGAGTCAGAGAAGGTACATGTTGACAAGTGGTAATTCTAAAAGGCATTTACCTTCAAGAAAGACACTGTTTTCTCAATAACGGATAGAAGAGGCTCGTCAGAGCCATTATTTGTAAAATCATGACCAGCATTTACTGTCTGAAGTTCATGTTCTCCTTCATGACAGGAAATGATCCCTTCTGCTTGAGCAGGTTCTGGCCATACAACATGATCGTTAAGCCCTACCTGCAGTAACATTGGACCTTTGTACTTTGCTATACTTGCATGAGCACTCATTCTGCACAAACTTGTAAAGAATTCTCCACAAAGTTTTCTTTTGGCATTCCAAATATCAAACTCGTAAATTTTATGTTCGTCTTTACAAGCATGCATAACAGGATCAATTCCTGCTATTGTCAACATAACTTCCATCATGTTCACCGCAGGATTCCACAGCACTAATGACTTTATTTTACTGTCTTTTGCACAAAGTGCAGTGGCAACTAATCCTCCAAAGGACAGTCCTAAAACAGAGATCCTTTTACCATCAACATGGTCACATTGTTTTAGGTAATCACAGGCTGCAATTGCATCTTCTAATTCTGTAAAAGCAGTGATATTTTCTAATGATCCTGCACTTTGGCCACTTCCACGCATATCAATACGTAAAGAAGCAATGCCAACTTCAGACAATTTTGAGGCAAGTAAGGCAAATTTACCCTTTGGTGCTGACATACTTACAGACTCGTGACGATTTCCTGTAAAACCATGTATTAAAAGCACAACAGGAGCTTTTGTATCACTATCTGGTAAACTCAAAGTTCCAACTACTTTTTTGCCTTTAACAAAAAAGCTCAAGTCTGTTTCTTTCACTGTAAATTTGACCTTATTAAGCTGTGATTATCTGTACTTATTCATTCTCTTGATCTTTGAATAAACAATTATCAGAGCAACCTGTTGGATATTCTTGCTTAAATGAAGTTGCTCCAGAGAACATCTTGTATGAAGATACACCTGTTAAATCAAAATTCTTTAATGGCTGGTTAAATGACTTTGCATCTGTAAACATGCCAGGAGCATTTTGCAGTGTTGCAAGATCCCATTTTTCTAAAGGCTGATTAAAACTCTCTGCCTCTCTGAACATGTATGCCATGTTAGATACTCTAGAAACATTCCAGTTTTCAACTGGCTTATTAAATGATTTTGCACCAAAGAACATGCTAGACATGTTCTCTACTTTTGAAACATTCCAAGCACTGATGTCCTGATTGAACGCACTTGCTCCAAAGAACATATAAGCCATTGTTCGTACATTTGATACATTCCATGAATTTAGTGGCTGATTAAAGTTCTTCAACTCATAGAACATACCTTTCATGTTCTGAACATTTGAGACATCCCAAGCATCAATTGGCTCATTAAAGGAATCTGCTTCAAAGAACATAGACTGCATATTTACAACTGAAGATACATTCCACTTTTCAATGCCTTTGTAATCTTTTCTAATCTCATCCTTACGGCAGGTTCTTTTGACTCTAATATATTCAGAATCGTTGCTGATATAGTCACACTTTGCAAAAAGGAAACTCATATCGGTGATCTTGCTAGTATCAATTCTGTCTAGATGAACTTTCTTGTTCTTGATGAGTTTTCTTAACTCTGACTTATCAATTGGTTGATAATCGTATGGCTTGTCTTTGATAAATTTGTCATTTACCACAGCGCCAGCTGAGAAAATCAAAATAGCTAAAGCAAGACCTGGAATAATATAAGCAGAAAGACGAGATGTTGAACTTTTTCCATGTTCTAATTTTTGTTCACGACGTGCAATAATGCCTAAAAAATGCTCTTTTACTTGGCTATCTTCACCCTTTTCAATCAAAGGATATTCATCAGTTGACTTAATCATGTTGAGTCTTACTTTTGACAGTTTATTAAGACCGCTTAATCCCTTAATTTTGAACTTCAGCAAAATACATAAAATTAAAAGTTCAGTACAGTTTGGTTTTTCCTCTTTTAGAATAGTGATCTTTTCTTGAGCTTCACACCAATGTTCTTTTTCAAGATCACGCAGAGCAATTTTAATCCATTTATTAAAGTCTTTGTTTGTATCTGTAATCATAACTGTCATATCGAAATTCCAAAAATTTATCTGACAATTTTAAGGGATCAAAATCCTGTAAAACTTGATAATAAGCAAAATATTCACAAAACAAAAAAAATACCGCAGATTTTGACTGCGGTACTTGCTATCAATTAACGCTTATTACCACTTAAGGGAATTATTCCCACTCAATAGTTGCTGGTGGTTTTCCTGAGATATCATAAACAACTCTTGAAATACCATTGATTTCGTTAATGATACGATTTGAGATATGCCCTAATAAATCATATGGTAACTCAGCCCACTTTGCGGTCATAAAGTCAATGGTCTTTACAGCACGCAGAGATACTACGTAATCATAACTACGATGATCACCCATAACTCCTACGGCACGAACTGGTAAGAATACAGTGAAAGCCTGACTTACTTTCTGATACCAGCCTGACTTGTTTAACTCTTCCATGAAGATAGCATCAGCCTGACGTAACAGATCTAAATATTCTTTCTTAACTTCACCTAGAACACGAACACCTAAACCAGGACCAGGGAAAGGATGTCTCATTACCATAGCCTCTGGTAAACCTAAAGCTACACCAATGCGTCTTACTTCATCCTTGAAAAGTTCACGTAAAGGCTCAACTAACTTGAATTTTAAGTCCTTAGGTAAACCACCTACGTTGTGGTGAGACTTAATTACGTGAGCTTTACCTGATTTAGCAGCAGCTGATTCAATAACGTCAGGGTAAATTGTACCTTGAGCTAAGAACTCAACACCTTCTAACTTTCTTGCCTCGTCAGCAAAAACGTCAATGAAGGTCTTGCCGATTGCCTTACGTTTTAACTCAGGATCTGAAATACCTTTTAGAGCCTCTAAAAATCTGTCTGAAGCATCAGCGTATACGAAGTTCAAATCAAGAGGAGCAAACATCTCTTTTACCTGAGCACCTTCGTTCAAACGTAATAAACCGTTATCAACGAATACACAGGTTAACTGTTTGCCAATAGCCTTTTGCAATAGTAAAGCGGTAACAGATGAATCAACACCACCTGATAGACCTAAAAGAACTTTCTTGTCGCCTACCTGCTCACGAATTCTTGCAACAGCATCTTCGATAATAGCATTTGGTGACCATAATGCGTGTAAACCGCAAACATCAAGGACAAAGCGTTTTAAGATCTCACCGCCCTGCTTTGAGTGGGTTACCTCAGGATGAAACTGAACACCAAAGAACTTCTTATCTTTATTATAAATTGCAGCATATGGGCATGTATCAGTGCTACCTACTGTAACGAAACCATCAGGGATAGCTGTTACTTTGTCGCCATGAGACATCCAAACATCTAACTTATGCTCACCTTCGTGATCAGTTAGATTGTCAAATAAAGGACACTCTGCCTTAATTTCTACAGTTGCATGTCCATATTCTCGTTTTGATGAACCTTGAACCTTACCACCTAACTGAACAGACATAGTTTGTAAGCCATAGCAGATACCTAAAACAGGAACGCCTGCATCAAATACCCACATAGGAGCACGTGGAGAACCAGCCTCTGTTGTAGACTCAGGTCCACCTGAAAGGATGATACCCTGAGCACCAAAATTCTTAATTAAATTAAGATCTGCATCAAATGGATAAATTTCGCAGTAAACACCGATTTCACGTACACGGCGGGCAATCAGCTGTGTCACCTGAGAACCGAAATCTAAGATGAGGATCTTTTCAGAATGGATGTTCTGTGAAGACATAATTGAATCTCTTGATAGATTTAAAACGACAAATGCACCTGCATTGCAGGTGCATCATGAAATATTAGACGTGGCTCTGATAGTTTGGAGCTTCCTTAGTGATGGTTACGTCATGAACATGAGACTCATGGAAACCTGCACTAGTAATACGTACGAACTGAGCTTTAGTACGTAAGTCATCGATTGTTGCACAACCGGTTAAGCCCATAGCAGCGCGTAGACCTCCCATCTGCTGATGGATGATGTTGTGTAATAACCCCTTATATGCGACACGACCTTCAATACCTTCTGGTACTAACTTGTCAGCTGCATTGTCTGACTGGAAGTAACGGTCAGCAGAGCCCTTTGACATAGCAGCTAAAGAGCCCATACCACGGTATGACTTAAATGAACGACCCTGATAGATTTCAATCTCACCTGGAGCTTCTTCGGTACCAGCGAACATTGAGCCTACCATTACGCAGTTAGCACCAGCTGCTATAGCCTTTGCAATATCACCTGAATAACGAATACCACCATCAGCGATAACAGTAATGTCTGTGCCCTTTAAAGCTTCAACTGCATTTGATACAGCTGTCATCTGCGGTACACCGCAACCAGTTACGATTCGGGTTGTACAAATTGAGCCAGGTCCAATACCAACCTTAACTGCGCTTACGCCAGCATCAGCTAAAGCTAAAGCACCGGCTGCAGTAGCTACGTTACCACCGATAATAGGTAATTCTGGATATTCTTTACGTAACCACTTTAATCTGTCTAAAACGCCCTGTGAATGACCGTGTGATGAGTCAACTAATAAAACATCGACACCTGCTTCAACTAGAGCCTTTGCTCTGTCTTCATTGCCAGCGCCTGCACCAATTGCGGCACCAACTCTTAATCTGCCTAAAGCATCTTTACAAGCATTTGGCTTGTTTGAAGATTTTTGGAAGTCTTTTACAGTAATAAGCCCCTTTAAGTGGAAAGCATCATCAACTACTAAAACTTTCTCAATACGATGTTTCTGCATTAAAGACTGAACGTTTTCGCGAGACTCATTTTCTCTTACAGTAACAAGACGCTCTTTAGGTGTCATAACCTCGTGAACCTTAACCTCACCATTAGTTAAGAAACGAGTATCACGACCTGTGATAATACCTAATAGGTTATCCTTCTCATCTACTACTGGGAAACCGTAGAAACCATATTTAGCAGCCATCTGGCGAACCTGATTGATGGTGTTCTCAGGGTGTACTGTAACAGGCTTGGTTACCATACCGTTTTCAAAACGCTTTACACGAGCAACTTCCTGAGCCTGTCTTTCAATAGACATGTTCTTGTGAATGAAACCAATACCACCTTCCTGAGCTAGAGCAATTGCAAGGTTTGACTCGGTAACGGTATCCATTGCAGATGAGATCATTGGAATGTTCAACTGAATGTTGGAGGTCAATCTAGTACGAAGATCTGCAGTGTTTGGTAAAACAGTTGAATGTGCAGGCACTAACAGTACGTCGTCGTATGTTAAAGCCTCTTCCATAATGCGTAGCATAAATTCCTCCAAAACTTGTAAAATTTGATCGAACATTATACAAGAAAAAGTGATCGTTTTATCAGTTTTAAAGATGATTTTTTTGTATAAAGTTATGTTCTCAGTTTCTTTTACATTTGTGCTGTGAAAAAGTAATGAAAAATTTAATTTTCGCTAATTAGTCAAAGCTAATTTTTGTATAAGATTTGTCTGCTATAACATCCAATACAATTTCAACTTGTGGTACTATCTGACAAGTTTTTAATTTTGGATAAAATAATGAACAACTACTCTTTAGAGCCTAAAGATGGCGACTTTGTTGCTCTAGTGAAGCAACTTGAAAAGAAAAATGTAGCTGCAATGAAAAATGACGTTGTCAAAAGCAATGCCAAACATCAGGAGCACATTCAAAAAGAAGCTATCAATATCCAATCTACTCCTCAAGAAAGGGCGTCTGTACTTAAGACAAAAAATAACAATTTAAATCATGGAGCAAAAGCCCCACCTCAGCAGAGTACTTACCAAAATTCTAATAATGCAACTTTAGGAAAGGTTAGCAATAAGAATGCTGTAAATTCAAACAAGAAGACTTCACCATTAGTATCTTTCTTGATTGTAGCTTGTATTTTCGTATTCTTTAGCTTGATTGTGTTTTCCGATGATCCAGAAAGATTAATTAGAATTTTTGTGCCAGTTTTCTTTGCCCTGATATTTTTTAATATCTTTAAGAATAAAACTAAAAAGAAATAGCTTTGGAGTAAGGTATGTCAGATTACTTAATTTGGTTAATTGTAGCTCTTGTAATTCTAGGCTGTGAAATGATGTTAGGTACAATCTATCTTTTAGCATTTAGTGCTGGAGCTCTTGCAGCATGTATTAGTGCACTGTTTGGATTGTCCCTTACCTCACAATTTTCAATTGCTGCAATAGTAATTGTTCTAGGTGTAGTTATTGCGCTTTACTTTAGAAAAAACTTAAGAAAACTTACTCCTAATACACAGTGCGACAACCTTGATAAAGGACAAATTGTAAATGTTACCAGCGTTAATGAAGATGGCAGTGCCAAAGTAAATTATCGAGGTACAACTTGGACTGCTTATGCTGATAACGGATCTCTTGAATGCGGAGTCTATAAAATCGACCGTGTTGAAGGAACAAGACTTATCATCAAAAAGTAATTTAACCTTAGGTTAAATTATCAAATAACAACAGATTCAAAAAATAACTATTACGGAGACTTTAAATCATGTTTGATATGTACGATGACTCTTTGTCAGGCGGACTTGTAGTTGCAATTGTTCTAATTGTAATTGCACTTATTTTTGCTTTTAAATCTATCAATGTTATTCCTCAGCAGACAGCTTGGGTTATTGAGAGATTAGGTAAGTTCCATAAGGTACTAAATCCAGGTCTTAACTTCATCATTCCTTTTATTGATAAAGTTGCATATAAGCACTCTTTAAAGGAAATTCCTCTAGATACACCAAGCCAGGTATGTATTACCAGAGATAACACTCAGTTATCAGTTGACGGCATTTTATATTTCCAGGTTACCGATCCAAAGCTAGCTAGTTACGGAACTTCAAATTACATTATCGCTGTAACTCAATTAGCTCAGACCACCTTACGTTCTGTTATTGGTAAGATGGTTTTAGATGAAACTTTTGAAGAAAGAGATCTTATCAATAATCAGGTTGTATCAGCTATTGATGAGGCCGCTTTAAACTGGGGTGTTAAAGTTCTGCGTTATGAAATTAAAGATTTAACCCCTCCTGCTGTAATCTTGCAGGCAATGCAAAGACAGATCACCGCAGAACGTGAAAAGAGAGCTGTTATTTCTGAGTCTGAAGGTAAAAAACAGGAGCAGATTAACCTAGCAACTGGTGCTAGAGAAGCTGCTATTGCTAAATCTGAAGGTGAAAAGCAATCAGAAATCAACGTAGCTGAAGGTAAAGCTCAGGCTACAATTGCTATTGCAAATGCTACCGCTCAGGCTATTTCTTTAATTGCTAAAGCATCTGAAGAACAAGGTGGTAACACTGCTATTAACTTAAAGGTAGCTGAGCAGTATATTGAGGCATTCTCAAATCTTGCTAAAACGAACAATACTCTGATTGTTCCTAGCAACCTCTCTGATGTATCAGGCATGGTAGGTTCTGTCATGAAGATTGTTCAGAGCACCAAAACTGCAAAATAATTTATTTAGCTACCTAAAAAGACAAGATTATCTAAAATGATCTTGTCTTTTTTGTATGACAAGCTGCATATTAATGAGCATTAGTAGCTTTTGAATATTAGTCTGTCAATTCTTGGAAAAAATTATGAGTGAAGAAAACAATAATCAATCCTTTCCAGATGATAACAGAGAAAAATCACCTGTTATCATTATTGAAGGAAAGACATCAGGCAGTTCTCGTAAGATCTGCAAAAGTATAGGAAAAGTACTGCTTACTATTGGCTCTATTATTACTTTTGCTAGAAACTTGGTTTTCAACTTAATCTTTTTACTGCTTATTTTTGCTATATTCTCAGGAATTTATTTTGCCAATAATGCAAAGGACATAGTCGAGAATACGGCTGTTAACGCTGACGGTTCTGTAAAAACAGTATCTCCAATTCTCTATTTTGATCTGTCAGGTACTATTCATGAAATGCCTCAACCTGACAATGAGTACACCAAATTTACAAAGCAATTTTCTGATGTCTTAAATACACCAGAATACAATGATGTAGTATCAATTGAAGAAGCTTTAAATACAGCAAGTGACGACAAGAGAATTAAGTCTGTCTACTTTAACTTTTCTAAAACTGACAGAATGCCAATGCCTGTAGCTTCAAGAGTAAAAAAAGCAATCTTAGATTACAAAAAGAAAAATCCTGGAGTAATGGTAAATGCTTACTCAGACGCATATAACGCCTCATCATATTTAATTGCTACTGCCTGCGACAAGATCATCTTAGATCCACTTGGAGGTTTCACCTTTAGAGGCTTTTCAGCATCTTCTCTTTACTTTAAAGATCTCTTAAACAGATTTAATCTCTCCCCTTTAGTCTTTCGAGCTGGGGATTTTAAGAGTGCTGTAGAACCATTTACCTCTAACAGAATGTCAGAGCCGGTAAAAGAAGAATACCGCAAGGCCTTCAACATTTTATGGCTTACCTATTTAAAATCTCTAAATTCAAGACCTAATACAGGTAGTGCTATTGGAAATCTCTATGCTGTACCTGATAACTACATTAAGACTTTAGTTAATTACCAAGGCAGTGAAGCTGAACTTTTAAATAAACTCAATCTTGTAGATGAGCTGATGTCTCAAGAGGACTTTAATGCTTCTTTAATCAAACTTTATGGTCAAGGTAAGAGCATCTTTGAGCCCCAACTTACTGGCTATCAGGATTATTTAACTTTAACTTCATTATCTAAGCAAAAATCATCAAAGAAATCTGATAAGAAGTTAAGTTCTGTTGCCGTTATCTACGGCATAGGAGATATTGTAGATAAGGCAGAGAGTCCTACTACCTTTAGCCCTGATAATATCAAAGAAGTTTTAGATGATATTAGAAAAGATAAGTCAGTAAATAATGTGCTTCTCTACATAAACTCTGGTGGTGGTTCAGTTACAGCCTCTGAGAAAATTAGAAACATGCTGGTTAACTTTAAAAAGGAAACTGGTAAAACTCTAACCGTATCGATGAACGGTCTAGCAGCATCTGGTGCTTATTGGATCTCAACTGCAGCAGACTATGTATATGCAAGTCCTGAAACAATTACGGGTTCTATTGGAGTGTTTTCTTTAGGTATCAGCGCAGATAAACTCTTAAATGAGTACGGTGTTTATGAAGACGGTGTTGAAACCTCAGAACTTGCTAGAACATCTATTGCAAGAGAAATGCCTCAGTCTCAAAAAATTGAAATTCAGTTATCTGTTGAATCCATTTACAAGAAATTCATTACTTTAGCTAGAAATGCTCATCCCGAGCTTAAAAAAGTAGATTACAGAGAGTTTGCCGAAGGCAGGATCTTTACTGTATATGATGCTAAAAACATTCATTTGATCAATGATATTGATACATTTGATAATTTAATTGCTAATGCTAAAAAGCAAATTGAAAAAGATAAAAATACCATTTGTAAAGTAAAACACTTTGTTCCCGATGGAATTGACAGCCAATTTATCTTAAAGAGACTGTTATCAACACATATTCAAGGGCTTGTGTCTGACAATACTCTTAAAATGCTTTTATCTTGGTTTGATACAGCATCTGTAAAAGGTAGCAACACTCAAGCACCAAAGATCATGGCTACAAGTGCTTTTACTTCAATTGATTTGTAAATCTGTACAATCATCAAAATTTTCAAATAGCTAAAAAATAAGGTCCCTAAGGACCTTATTTTTTACAACGACCTTCTGTATTATTTTATTTCATCTTGTCGATTTTCATGTTTCGATTTTGATGTCTTGTCAAAGCTTCAAAAGAAGTACTGTTTTTTAGTTTTGAATGACTTGTAAGTCTTAACATGAATACTTTCACACAAGGCTTATTTACATAGATCTTTTTAACACCATACATCTCTTTTTCGTTTGGAGCGCCTGTAGGATCTGTAGTATCTAATACTTCTACCCATTCAGCACCTTCAAGAGGGATAGGAATCTCGATAATATGCTCATTGTATTTTTGATTAAAGATAAAACACCAAGTTTCTCTTCTCTCTTTACCTTCAGAGCCTAAAGTTAAGGTAATGGCATCTGTATTAGGATCTTTCCAGGTTGTTGAATCCATGGTAGTACCATCAGTTTTAAACCAATGAGCCTCGTACTTTTCATCTTGCAGATGGAAAGTATCTTCAACTAAGGTTAACTCTCTTAGCATCTTAGACTTATGGCGCAAAGATGATACCCTTTCAATGAAGTTAATAAAATCCTGGTTTTCTTTGTTGTAATCCCAATGATTCCAACACATAGCATTGTCCTGGCAATAACCGTTGTTATTGCCTTGCTGAGTTTTGGAGAACTCATCGCCAGACAGTATATGAGGCACACCTTGAGATAAAAGAACGGTTGCCATTAAGTTACGCTTTAGCAACCAGCGCTTAGCTAGAACTTCGCTGTTCGTAGTAGGACCTTCTACACCTTGGTTAGATGAGTAGTTCTCATCTGAACCATCTCGGTTGTTCTCAAAGTTTGCTTCATTGTACTTGTGAGAATAACTTACAAGATCTTCCAGAGTGAAACCATCATGATAAGTTATGTAGTTCAATGAAGCGTTAATTGAACGATCTTCTGAGGAGAAGACATCTCTTGAGCCCATAATTCTGGTTGCAAAATCGCCGATTAGACCAGGCTCTCCTCTCCAGAAACGTCTTACTGTATCTCTGAACTTATCATTCTGCTCAGACCAGCCTGTGGGAAATTGACCTAATCTATAACCGTTAGGTCCAACATCCCAAGGCTCTGCAATCATGATTGACTGAGCTAATCTATCAATGCAGAAACATGACTTTAAGAAAGCACTGTCTCTATCATATTCGTGGAAGATCCCTTTGTGGCTTTCTCTACATACAGTAACACCCAAATCAAATCTAAAGCCATCAACCTGCATCCACTTTGTCCAATGGATTAAAGAATCTAAGATTAAGTTCAAAGTAGGTCTTGCTTGAGCATTTACTGTATTGCCACAACCAGTTACATCATAGAATGATGAGAAATCTTTATTGCCATTCTCATCTTCTTTAAAAGTATAGTAGTTAGGAGCATCTAAACCTTTTAGACTTAAGATAGGACCTCCCTTACCACCTTCTGCTGTATGGTTGTATACCACATCTAAGATCACTGCAATACCGTTGCGGTGCAGTTCTCTCACCATAGTTCTAAACTCATCGACACACTTTAAAGGCTCAACAGCATATCTAGGATCTGGTGCCATAAAGCTTACGGGGTTATATCCCCAGTAATTAACCAAACCATGTTTGATTAGATGAGGTTCACTCATGAAAGCTGCTATAGGATTTAGCTGAATAGCGGTAACACCTAATTTCTTTAAATGAGCAATTACACTCTCATGGCAAATACCTAGGTACTTGCCACGTAATTTTTGTGGAACCTTTTCGTTTAGTTGAGTTAGACCTTTAACATTTGCCTCATAAACAACGAGGTTATCACGACCAAACTGAGGTTTAGTCACACCTTGCCAATCAAAACTTCTATCAATAACAACTGCCTTTGGTATAAAGTTGGTATTGTCATTTAAGTAGCGCTGTTGATTATAGGTGTAAGGTTTATTTAGAGCTTTTGCATAAGGATCAACTAAAAGTTGACCTTTCTTGAAAAAGAGACCTCTGTCGGGATCGTATTCACCTTCTGCTTCAATTGCATAAAGATCACCTACCCCTACATTTGGAATAAATCCATACCAAATATTTCCAAATTTGTCGGTAAGTCTTACTTTATAGCGTTCTTTTTCATCATGATCATATATGTGTACGATTACAGATTTAGCCTTAGGAGACCAAATAGAAAAGTAGCATCCCCCCTGAGCTATTGAAGCACCTAAAGGAACTAGTCTGAAATCAATATTAGATGGTAACTTTCTTAGCATATAACTGACCTTAATTATTATTTTTCGCTGGGTGTCTTTAATTTTTATATTTTATTGTACAGAAATGCAAATTTTGTTTAATTATTCGAAAAGATGTGACGAAAACAAAAAAAGGCCTTCTAAAAATAGGAGGCCTCTCAAGAAATTTAAACTTTAATCTGAAATCTTCTTAACAAAAATTGTTGCAAGAGGAGGCAGATCAAGAACAATTGAATGGTAGTTGTTCTGATAAGAAATATTCGATGCAACAATTTCATCAGAGCCAGTACCGTAACCACTACCCCAATACTTCTTATCATCAGTATTTAAGATAACCTTGTAAGTACCAGGTGTTGGTACGCCTAAACGGTAAGCAACATAAGGCACTGGAGTGAAGTTAGATACAGCCATAATGCAATCGCCATCATCACCAGATCTTAACATTGCAAAGATACTGTGTTCAGCATCATTCACGTCTAACCATCTAAATGCATCTGGATCGTAGTCTCTCTTCCATAAAGCAGGCTCTTTCTTATACATTTCGTTAAGATCTTGAACCAACTTCTGAACCCCCTGATGCTTAGGATACTTCAATAACCACCAATCTAACTGAGCATTATCATTCCACTCAGACCCCTGACCAAACTCAGAGCCCATGAAGTTTAACTTCTTGCCAGGATGTGCATACTGGTAACCTAAATATGCTCTTAAGTTAGCAGCCTGCTGCCACTCATCTCCAGGCATCTTGTAAAGTAATGAGTGCTTGCCGTGAGTTACTTCGTCATGAGAAATTGATAAGATGAAGTTCTCGTTGTAAGCATAAATCATAGAGAATGACATCTCACCATGGTGATACTTACGGAAGAAAGGATCTGTTTGCATATACTCTAATGAATCATGCATCCATCCCATATTCCACTTAAAGTTAAAGCCTAAACCACCGGTACTTGTTGGACGAGACACACCTGTAAATGCTGTTGACTCTTCAGCAATGGTTACAGCATTTGGATGTTTTCTGTTAACTTCTTCATTAAACCACTTTAAGAAGCTTACAGCCTCATAGTTGATATTACCTCCATCAACATTAGGGATCCATTCACCTTCTTTACGAGAGTAATCCCAATAAAGCATTGAAGCTACTGCATCAACGCGTAAACCATCAATGTGGTATAAATCAAGCCAAATTAAAGCAGATGCAATTAAGAATCTACGAACGGTATCTCGACCAAAATCATAGATTAGAGAATTCCAATCTGGATGCCATCCGCGTCTTGGATCTTCGTACTCGTATACACAAGTACCATCGAACTTAGCTAAGCCAAAGGCATCGGTTGGGAAGTGAGCAGGAACCCAATCTAAGATGATACCAATTCCATTTTGGTGGAATGTATCAACAAAGAATTTAAAATCATCGATTGTTCCAAATCTTGAGGTAGGAGCAAACAGACCTGTAGGCTGATAGCCCCATGAACCTGAGAACGGATGCTCCATAATTGGCATCAGCTCAATATGGGTGTACCCCATATTCTTAACATAATCTAACAGATCTACAGCTAACTCACGATAAGTTAAAGGCTGACCATTCTCACTCTTCTTCCAAGAACCCATGTGCAGTTCGTAGATTGACATAGGTCTTTCTAACTTGTTGCCAAGCTGTGACTTCTGCCATTCTGCATCATGCCAAGTATAGGTTCTATGATCTGAAATAATTGAAGCAAATGAAGGATACTGCTCGTGATAGAAACCAACAGGATCAGCTTTATGAGGAAGACGATTGCCAAATGGATCTTTAATCTCATACTTGTAACGAAGTCCTGCACCTAAACCAGGCACAAACAGAACCCAGTGACCTAATAAGCTCTTAGCCATAGGCAAACGGCGCCCATCCCAGAAGTTAAAGTCACCAATTACACTTACTGCAGTTGCTGAAGGAGCATATACGGCAAACTTAGTACCCTTTACTTTTACTCCATCCACATCAACTTCAATTAGCTGAGCACCTAAAGTCTTATAAACATTTGCTGGCTCTTCATTCATGGTGCTAAGACCAAAGAATGCTTCGTCTCTAAACTGATAAGGATCGATAACTTCAACTACTGCATCTTGGTAGGTTACCTTGAATAAATAGTGGAAAGGCTTATCAACATTTACCTTCTCTTCAAAAAGTCCATCTGGATGAACTAAAGTCAAATCACAGATGTGTTTTATTCCATCGATAGAACGAACCTCAACACTTTTTGCACTAGGAAGCCATGCTCTTAACAAAAAGCCACTTTCACCATCAACCTTTTGTAAACCTAATGTTTCAAAAGGCTTACCAATTCTTGCATTATTAAAATCATCGATCAGCATAAAGCCGTCCTCCTAGTTTATTCTCTAGCCAGGGTCATTGACTTGGTCATATCAATTACGTGCTGATTTGCAAATATATCCTCAAGATCAGCTGTCAACTTACGACGCCAATTTGGATATTCAGTATATGTTCCAGGAACATTTACTGGCTTATCTACACCAATCCAGTCCTCAATCTGAGAGCTGAACAATGAGCAAGAACCAGTACACATATGGATCTGTATGGCTGTAGCTAGTTCTTCATTCATTACAGATTCTTTTGCATTTCGTGTATAAGAATCAGAAATTGAACCTAAACCATGCAAGCTATCTAAAATTCTCTGTTTAGAATCTTCTCTTGCAGCTCTTAAATCGTCAGCTTCTTTTTGAGTGTAAAGACCGAGCTTAATACCCAAATCTAAATCGAAGCAACCCCACCAACCTACTAATGTTGGCATATCATGGGTTGTCAGTGCAGACATTGCCTGACTTATATAATCACGAGGAGCGATATAACCCCCATCCTGAGCCTTTTCATCGAAGAAGATCTTATACGAGAAAGCACCTACCTTACGTAGCGCCTTAGTCAGCTCTACAGGAATAGTTCCAAGATCCTCTGTAATCACCAAACACTTGTTACGGTGAGACTCTAAAGCAATGATACCTAAAAGATCATGCATATCATAGTGAACATATGCACCAGTTGAAGCTGGCTCACAAGTTTTTGTAATCCAAAGTCTGAATAAACCTGCTGCATGGTCGATACGAATAGCTCCACAAGACTGCATATTAGCTTTGTACATGGCAATCATAGGCTTGTATGCACATGCTTTAAGTGCACTTGGAGCCATTGGAGCTAAGCCCCAGTTCTGACCTAGAGGGCCTAGTGGGTCAGGAGGTGCACCAATTGAACCTTTAGTTCTGAATACATTATCAACATCGGCCCAAACGTCACAGCTCTGCTTTGCAACACCAACTGCTAAATCTCTATAGGTACCAATTAACATACCGTCGTTTTTAGCTGTGTTATATGCATCAGCTAACTGCTCATAAGCTAAGAATTGTAAGTAGCAGTAGAACATTACATCCTGCTGATGCTCTTTTCTCCAGGATTCAACAAAGGTTGAATGGATATCCTGGTACTCTTTAGGGAACTTCTCCCATGAATAAGCATCTACTCCCTGACTGTAGAAGTATTGTTGCATTGCATCGTAGGTTGCAAAGTTAATTAGATTCTCACCGCCTCTCTCAACAAATTCATTGAACTTGTTACCACGAGAAGATCTCTTATCATCAACTTTCACATTGTCGAAGATCATACGTAATACCTGAAGCTTTGCCTCAATTACGCCTCGATAGTCAACGTATTCTTTATCTCTTAGAACACGAAGTTTCTGTTGAAACTTCTCTGAATTAATTAGATCAAGAGCTTCCTTGCAGTGAGCTAATTCAGGAACAGAATTTACTGAAATATAAACAATGTTTACCCAGTTTCTTGAAGATGGTGAATATGGGCTTATGGAAGATTCATCAGGTATTGCAGGGTAGCCTGCGTGCATAGGGTTTAAACCTACAAACTGACCACCACACTTGTGAACACCTAGTAACAACTGTTTTAAATCGGCAAAATCACCAATACCCCAGTTGTTTCTTGAACGAACTGAATATAGCTGTGAGCTTACACCCCAAACTTTCTTGCCATTTAAAATAGACTCAGGTGTGTACATTTTTACAGGTGTGATAATTAAAGACATTGGGATTGATTTTAAGGTCTTTCCATTAGCCTTTACTACTACAGAACACTCATGATAACCATATGGCAAATCAGAGATTAAAGAATATCTGCGAATATCGTATACAGTACCAGCAACATTCTTGAAATCTGCAATTTCAACTTGCTCTAGAGGTAGCTCCCTTTCGATTACACGCCCATCTTCAAGCTTTAATGAAACAGATAAAGTAGCGTTTTCATCTTCTCCAAAAGATTCTGGGGTTCTAATGTAAAACTGCTTTAAATCCTCATCATTGATAACTTGAACAGGATCAAGAACATTCTTAAAAGGTTCTAATTCTTCTTTATCTAAGATTAACTGAAGAGCTTTTTCATCTTCTACAGGGTAGCCTAAAATTTCTAGAACATTTTTTCTGCTCTCATCTGAAATTTTTACAAGCTTATTTGTTGCATCGAGGTACTCTCGAGCAATACCTTTTTTGTCTGCTAATAATTGAATGTCTATCATGAGTATACCGTGTTATTAAAAAAAAAACTTTCTTGATCATGCAAAGCACTCTCAAGGAAAGAAATAACTTACAAATGTGATTATAGTCATTAATAATACTCAATACCCTTGATGCATGCTAAAAAATTGAGATTTTGAGCCGTTTTTTTGTTAAAAAATTTGAGCGAGTCTAAATTTTGAAAAAGAATATGCATTAGTTTCAATTTGTGCATTGACGATATAAAAAGTGTAAAAAATTTTGAAAAGGGTCGAAAACGGCTCATCAATGCAAGTTCAAGATATGCCCCAAAATATAAAATTATATGATTATCGATAATAAAAAATGAAACAATACGAAATTTTTTTTCATTTTTATGTAAACGTTTAAAGTAACTTTTTATTCTTTATAATCAATCTGTTATTTTTAACTAATATATTAAATAGATTAAATAATCAATTTTTTAACATTAAAATAATAAAAAATGTGTTTAAAAATCACAGTCAATCGACTAAACTAATTGCGCTTTTTAGTTAAAGCTACTTTTATAAAAGTGATCGGTTATAGTGCTCAATCTTGACAAAACCGAGAATTAGAGTATCTTTTAACTGTTTTAATTTTTGTCAATTGTTAACTACGGGTAACATTTAATATGACTATTAAAGTTGGTATTAACGGCTTTGGCCGTATCGGTCGTTTCGTATTCCGTGCTTCAATCTATCGTCCAGAGTTAGGCATTCAGGTTGTTGGTATTAATGATTTATTACCACCAGATTACATGGCTTACATGTTAAAGTACGATACAATGCACGGCCAGTTCCAGGGCAAAGTAGAAGTTAAAGATGGTCACCTGGTTGTAAACGGCAACACCATCCGCGTAACTGCTGAGCGTGATCCTGCAAACTTAAAGTGGGGTGACATCGGTGTTGATTACGTTGTTGAGTCAACTGGTTTCTTCTTAACAGACGAGTTAGCACGTAAGCACATCCAGGCTGGTGCACGTCGCGTTGTTATGTCAGCTCCTTCAAAGGATTCAACCCCAATGTTTGTAATGGGCGTTAACAACGACACTTATGCTGGTCAGGATATCGTTTCAAACGCATCATGCACAACAAACTGCTTAGCACCTTTAGCTAAGGTTATCAACGATGAGTTCGGTTTAGAGCAGGGCTTAATGACTACTGTTCACTCAACAACTGCTACTCAGCGTACTGTTGACGGTCCTTCAATGAAGGATTGGCGTGGTGGCCGTGGTGCTGCTGGCAACATCATTCCTTCATCAACTGGTGCTGCAAAGGCAGTTGGTAAGGTTATCCCTTCATTAAACGGTAAGTTAACTGGTATGTCAATCCGTGTTCCAACACTAGACGTTTCAGTTGTTGACTTAACCTGTACCTTAAAGAAGGGTGCTACATATGCTGATATCTGTGCTGCTATCAAGAATGCAGTTGCAGGTCCTATGAAGGGCATTATGGATTACACCGACGAAGCTGTTGTATCTTCAGACTTCTTAGGTAACACCCACACTTCAATCTTTGATGAGAAGGCAGGTATTGCTTTAACTGATAAGTTCGTTAAGTTAGTATCATGGTACGATAACGAAATCGGTTACTCAAACAAGGTTCTTGAGTTAATCAAGTCAATGGAAGAGTCAGGCAAATAATTTTTGCTAGATAATTTCTAAGAAATGCCCCTTATTTGGGGCATTTTTGTTTTTTAACGCAAAGAAAATTAATGCGCCTATTAGCGCATTAGTTATAATGTCATCTACTCGAAATCATCCTGTTTTAAAGGAGTCTTTTCTTTTAGATCGAATTTAGCTTTCTTGCCTAAGACTTCATTTAACAAGTAAGGTTCTAAACCTAAAGCTGGTCTTACAGAACGAACATGCTCTTTTGATAGGATCTCCCCTTTCTTAAGATCTTGTACAAGATAAATTGAACGTCTTCCTGCTCTCATTGGATATTCGTCTTCCTGTAGATGTATTTCTTTAACTCCTAAAGATTTAGCAACCATCTTACAGTCTTTTACAAGCTTTATAAGATCATTCATCTCCATTGAAAAAGCGCTGTCTACACCACCATTTTTCTTATCGTCTGTGAAGTGCTTTTCAATCATATCAGCACCTAGAGCCGTAGCTGCTATATCTAGCTCATCGCCTACCGCATGGTTAGATAAACCACTTCTGCATTGATATCTCTCTTTTAAATATGGGATTGAGTTTAAATTGAACTTTTCAGGATCAGCAGGATATCTACTCTCACAGTGAAGCAATGTAAGATCTTCAATACCACTTTTTCTAACTAGATCAACTGCTCTGTCAATTTCTTCTAAGGTAGCAAGACCTGTTGACATCACCATAGGTTTACCTTTAGAAGCACAATAATCAATTAGTCCTATATCGTTTAATTCATATGAAGCAATTTTGTAGACTGGACATCCAGCTTCTTCTAGGCAGTCAACATCTTCATATGAAAAAGGGGAGCTGAATAAAAAAATTCCATGAGCCTTTGCATGATTAAAAAGTGGTTTCATCCATTCGCGTGGAGTTTTAGCTTTTTTATAGAGTTCATAGTAGGTCTGACCTCCCCATAAACCGCCTTCTAACTTAAACTCTGGCCTGTCTGAATCTAATGTAAGTGAATCCTCAGTATAAGTTTGAATTTTGACAGCATCAGCTCCACATTCGTGAGCCAATTCCATAAGTTCTATGGCTCTGTTTAATGAGCCATTATGGTTTCCAGACAGCTCAGCCACAATAACAGGCATTTTCTTATTCTTATACATATTTCACCTATAAAAAACTCCGATGACTTATTTTAGTTATCGGAGTTTAGTGTAATTTATTCAGTATTACTACTGCTATGAAGAGAATTTATGGATCTTGCTTACAAACTACAATGAGCGTAATGCAGCAATTCTCTTCTCTAATGGAGGGTGGGACATAAATAGCTCAGATACAGTTACTGGTCCATTGATGCACAAAGCCTGCATATAACTCTGATCTTTACGCTCTTTAGGCTGAATTCCTCGTTTTAATGCCACAAGAGCTCCAATCATACATTCCTTGCCATTAAGCATTGCAGAGCCAGCATCGGCCCTATACTCTCTGAATCTTGAGAACCACATTAAGATCATAGTTGCTAATAATCCAAAGACCATTTGCATTATTGAGTTAATTGTATAGAACATCATAGATGAACCAAAAGAAACATTACGATTATCTGAATTATTTCCCCTGGTTGCATTAACAATTGCAAAGGCTGCTACATAAGAAAAGAAATAAACAAAGGTATTTAGAACACCCTGTAATAAAGCCATGGTTACCATATCACCATTTTTGATATGGGAAATTTCATGACCTAAAACACCGGTTACTTCTGATTGACTCATAGAATTTAATAAGCCTGTGGATACTGCAACTAATGCAGCATCTTTTGAAGCACCTGTTGCAAAGGCATTAGGATCAGGTGAATTATAGATACCAACCTCTGGCATAGCTAATCCATCTTTTTGAGTAAGCATTCTTACAGTACTTAATAAAAAAGCTTCCTGCTGATTTCTGGGGGTAGTAATTACCTGTACTCCATAAGCTCTTTTGCACATTGTTTTTGATAAGAACAGTGAAATTACCGATCCTACACAGCCAAAGATTGCGCACATTACCAGTAAAGATGCATAGCTTTGAGTATCAATCTGAATACCAAAGATATTAAGCAGGATTGAACCTACGATGCTTACAAGCAGTAAAACAGCAATTTGCATTGCAATATAAAGAACTAATCTCATATTCTGTTTCCTCTATTCATTTAAGAGATTACAGTAGTTTTCTTATCTGTAACTTAGATATGAAAAGTTAATTTACATTAACAATAGTTGAATTTAACAAATCTCATTAAAGTGAATCTAAATCAATTGTTAGATCTTTTTTCACTGACTTTTCGTCACTCTCATCTGACTTTATATCAGAATTGATATCTACACCATTTAAGGTAATTTTATTACCATTTAATTCAAGTACAGTTGAGTAGTTGCTGCCGTCTGATGATATTGCACCTGTTTTTAAATAATCTTCAAGACCGACTTTGTACTGTGAATCTACCCACTCATCCACAAAATCTACAGGAGACTTAGCAAACAGTTTTAAGTAAACATTCTCTGGCTTTTTAGTTACTGAATTAAATGAGACTGAACTTTGACCTTGAAACTTGGTTTCTTTGCCATTGTGAATGAATGAGAAGTTATCTACATTTACTTTTACAGGCTTTGATAAATTCAAGATTAAGCTTTGCATAGGATCATCTGCATGTTTAATGGTCTTAAGCAGATTCATGAGATTGATACTGTCTAAAGAGCTCTCATAACTTAACCTAGATAAATCATAGAAAGCAACCGTTTGACCTTCTCTAATTCTTGGGAAAGCAAAGTAGGCATCCATAGATCCTTTTGAACTTACTTTTTGGAAGTTCTTATCTTCATTATCAAATGACACATCAACCTTAAAGTTCTTTACAGATAAACTATCTCTTAAAGTTTTATCTTTAACATTGTCATCTGGTTTAAAACCGATTAAGTACAAAGTTGAGGCATCAGCTGATAATTCATCAAAAGAAACAGAAAAAGAATCAAAAGAAATTTTCTTTGAAGATAAATAAAACTTTGGTTTGGCTATCGTCTTTAAGTTCTGAAAAACAAATGTATAGGCCTCGCGACCTGAATAAATATCACGTCCTCGACAGTTGATGCCAGAGAACTTTAAGACAGTATCAATAGAACTTAAACTTCTACCTGAAACAGCAACAACGCTGTCACCGATACGGCAGCGACCATCTTCTAAATTTAAGTCAAAAGCAGAGGTTCTTAAGTTAGCATCTCCCTTTAACTGCCATGGATAGAAGTTAACTTCACCTGTCATATCAATTACAGGTAAACCAATTGATGAGAGTAATTCATCAATGTTACCGTCATAATTTTCCTTATGGAATCTAACTGTAAATGATGATACTGAGAAATTGATGTCAACCGCAAAGGTTGCTCTTAGTTCTCCTACAGGAGATTCAGGAACAGTAACTGATACTTTGCCCTTTTTAGAGAGCAAAGAACTTGATACGGGAGTGTAGACGATTCTGGCATAAGACTGTCTTGAATTTACTAGTCTTAAAGCATCATTGAACTTACTATCAAAGATATAACTTGCACAAAAAGTTAAAGCTAGTAGAACACTTAAAAGGAAAACTAAGATGAAAGCTAAGATCTTTACTGGCTTACGCATAACTATCTTTCATCCTGAAGTTTTGCAAGGATACTACCACTTTCTTTTAGAGCTTCTTCAGAGAAATCTCCAAAATACTTTCTTACATTTAAGAATCTCTCGGTAAAGATATCAACATCAGCCTCTTTGATAACCTTTAACTGTTCTTGCAAGCTGTTTACAAAATTTTCAATTAACTCATAATTCTGTTTTGATGACATGATGATGTCAGCATATAGACGAGGATCTTGAGCAAAAAGACGACCTACCATCATCAGCTCCAAGCGATAGATAGGACTTGAAAGATCTTTTAATTTATCTAAATTTGGTGCAATTTCACTTAAAAAATTACCATAACCATAAGTACTAAAGTGGCGTAGTGCCTGAATAATACTCATAGCTCTATCATGTTCTTTAGCAGAACATCTGCAGATATTAGCCCCCCAAATACGTAACTGCTCAACTAAAAATTCTGATGCTTTTTCATCTCTTTCAGGAACTGTAACTACAACCTGTTTTACAAGACTCTTCACGTCAGGACCGAACATAGGATGAAGACCTAATACAGGACCTTTGTGATATTTCATCATAGCTTCGACAATTGGTGCCTTCACTGAGGTGAAATCACATAAGATCTGATCTTCTCTTAACATTGGGGATAACTGTTTGATGATATCTATTGTGATATCAATTGGCACAGAAACAATTACAATCTTGGCATTTTTCAGGTATTCAGGAGCTTTATCCCAGCCACGATGACCAAATGAGAAGACTTTGTAACCTGATTTTTCAAAATAATCTGAAAAAATTCGGCCCATACCACCGTTACCGCCGACGATAACAACATCCCCATCTGTCTTTAAGCAACGTGGATAATTAAAGTCTGTATTTGAGCACAATTTATATGACTCTCTTAAAACTCTTTTCATAATGTCAGATAAGAGTCCTTTTGGAAGGTCATATTCTCTTGCTAACTTTTCACAGTTATCAATTACAAAAGCTTCTCTTTCATGTGAGTATGCACTTACACCAAGAGCTTTTTTGCAGGAAGCCGCCTTTATAACCAAATCCTGACGACGTTTTAAAAGACTAATTATCTCTTTATCTATAGCATCAATTTTCGATCTTACGTTTTCTAAATCAACAGCACTCATTAGTCATCAATCTCATCTAAATAGCTCTCAACATCTTTATCCTCTTTGTTTTCCATAGAGGCATTTGGATTGACCTTACCCTCTTGATACATCAGATAGACCTGTCGCAACTGAGCATAAGGATCAACAGCCTTGTCGATTGCCTCCTCTTGAGGAATTAAAGAAGCTCTTACATCAATACCGTTAATTACGGTACATGCAATTGAGGTCCAAGGAGTTATAAAATAATAAGGCCAATTATCTACAGCTGAAGCGTGAATACTTCTTTCTGTTGTAGGTCCATAAGCAGGAACCATGATATAGGCGCCCTGATCAACACCTGCTTTACCCATAACTGTATTCATACTCATAGATTTCTGTTCTAATCCCATGTGCTTTGCTACATCGATAAAACCTAACAAACCTACAGTTGAGTTAATGGTAAAACGCCCTAGTGAAACACCTGAGCTTATGGGATCTCCTACTAAAACATTGTTAACAGTGTTGTTAAGCTCTGAAAGATTAGAAAAGAAATTATGCACTGATGATTTTGCAAAATCAGGCAATTTAGAATAGCCGTGTGCGACAGGTCTTAACAGATATCTATCTAAAACTACGTAATTTAATTTCCAGAACGCTTTTTTGTTGATGTATTCAATAGAGTCAATTGAATTTCCAGGTAATATAGATAAGCCATAGCTGTAATCAGCATGGCTTGCATTCACAGATATCTGATGTGGAGCCATTGGGCTGTAATTTGAATGAGATGCGTTAGCTTCTGAAAAAAGAGAAAAAGAAACTAGTGCAGTGCATAGAATTTTTTTAATCATATAGACCTCACATACATACCTACATTTTACAACATGAAAGCCCTTTTTTCCGTTGTTAACTCATAGATGTTTCAAGATAATTTCACAAATGCGCCAAAGATCTGCATATCTAGATTAGTATTTTGTTATGATATACGTGTATACGTATATCTAAATAATCAGTAAGCTTCCATGGATACTATAGACGTTGATTTAAAGACTTCTGTCGATAAGTCCAATACGGATCTAAATAAGACAGAGTCAGAAACACAATCTGGGACAGCAAAAGCCCAGATAAATGCTAATGCCACTGCTAAATATATAAGTGTGATTTCAAAACACAAAGGTCTTTTAGCAGAGTCTCAGGCAAGGACATTTAATCAATTAAATTCAAGCCTAAACTCCTTTGTTAAGGATAGCTCATCTATTGCAAAAGAATCCTATAACAAGGATTCTGCCACGATGGGGCATTACAGAAAACTTACAGTACAAGTAATCAACAGAGATCCTAATCTGCAAGAGAAAGTTGCGTCAGATTTATCCTCTCAAAAAGAGATGGTACGCTCCCGTGATGCAGCTTCGGTTTTAGAATCTGATTTAAAGAATCTGCCAAAAGTTCTATCAGAAGGTACTGTAGCAGGTCAAAATCTTGGAAAATTTATCTGTCAGAGTGTTGTAAACCTTACTGATTACGAAAATATGGGGGCCGGTTTACAAAGAGATTTGGCAATAAGACAGGTATTTGCACCAACTGAAGAACTGTCATTACGATCAAAACAGGCTACTGCAGAAGTGCTTGCTGCCTCTATTGCATATGTAAAGAGCAATCAGCCCGAAGTATTAACTACACTAAAACCAGAACAGCAGGAAATTGTAAAACCAAAACCTGGTTCTACAACTCCTCAGATCATGACCCGTTATCTGCGTCAGGCTCTAGATGAGTTTCCTGATGATTCAACTTATCTTGATATCTTCAAACAAAACAAGAAAGTAGATGAGGCAGAGGACAACTTTAAAGATGATGTTTCAAAAGAAACCGCTAAGAGAATTCATGATCTGATTGCCAAAGCTGCCCTTACAGCAAGAAAGAGTAACCTTTTAAGCTCAAAAGAAGAAATTTCTCTTGAAAAGACTGTAAGTACAAAAGCAGATTCTCCATCTGCAGCTGCTAATACTGCTGATGAAAAGTCTGTTGAAGCATCAAAACTCTCACTTTCAGAGCTTTCTGCCCGTGCAGCTAAACTGCAGCAGCAGTTTAGAGAAGAGAGAATGAGACTAGCAAGTGAAGGCAAGTTACCAGATCCTGCTGTAAAACCCAATTACACCTCAGATGACTCTGCTTCAAACCTTGAGCTTACAAATCAAAGAATAGCTCAGGTAGATAGAGCTATTGATGAGAGAATTGCTAATAACAGTAATTTACAGGCTCAACATGCTAAATCAAAAGAAAAGGCAGAACCTGTTCTTTCAGCTGAAGAAATCAAAAAGTTAGCTATAGATGCTGTAAAAGAAGCACTACAGGAAACTGTAAAATCTCAAATTGAAGCTAATCAGAATGCTGCAAAATTAGCAGCAACAGAAGCTGTAAATGCTTTAAAAGAGAGTGTCTTATCTAAATTTGAAGCTAATCAGAATACAACTAAAGAAGTTGCAGCTCAGGCTGTAAAAGAAGCTTTAGAGCAAAGCACTAAAGCTCAGCTTGAGGCAAGCCAAAACTCTGCAAAACAAGCTGTAGCAGAAGCTGTTAACTTCTTAAAAGAAAGTGTCTTATCAAAATTAGAAGCAACACAGAACTCAACTAAAGAAATTGCAGCTCAGGCAGTAAGAGAAGCTTTAGAACAAAGTTCTAAAGCTCAGCTTGAGGTAAGTCAGAATTCTGCTCGTGATGCTGCAACCGAAGCTGTTAATGCCTTAAAAGAAAGTGTCTTATCAAAGCTTACTGATAATGAGAACAACTCAAAGAGTGTAGCTGAACAGGTTGTAAAAGAGGCTTTAGCAAAATTTGAAGAAAGTCAAAGTCAGGCTAAAGATGCTACCACTCAGGCAGTAAAAGATCTTAAAGAAAGTGTAAAAGCTCAATTAGAAAAAACTCAGACTAGTGCAAAAGAAGCAGCCACATTAGCTGCTAAAACTGTCTTAGAAGAGAATGCTAAGACTCAAAATGAGAATGCTCAAAGTTCAGCTAAAGAAGCTGTAAAACAAGCATTAAAAGAAGCTCTTGAAGGCAGTCCTCTTGCTAAGAATGACTTAAGGCAGAATGCTTATGAAAAGCATCAGACCTTTAATATGTCATTTAGAGGTTCAGCTGTTGCTGATTTCGGTTCATACAACATGGGACCTACTCTATCAGTAAAGATCCCTGACGGTGTTGCTGACTATGCAAATGGTTCAAATGAAGTAAATGCAAAGAGCGATCTTAATTCTGTAAATACAGAACAGAAAGCTGAAGCATTAAAAGAAGAGTTCTTAAAATCTCAAGCACAAGATGTTCTTGAAGAAACAGCAAAAGATGATGCAACTTCTTTTGAAAACACAAAGGTAACTGATGGCATTAAAACAGTTGGAAAAGCAGACAGTACAAATACTGTTTCAAAGTCAGTAACCACAGAGCAAAAAGCTTTCGAGTTCAGTACTACAAACGATGATGTCATCAACGCTGACACTGAAGATGAAACTTATGATGTTGCAGTTGATGAAAAGAATGTTTTAAGCAACGAAGATGAGGTTAAATCTGATGAGGTACTTACTGACAAAAATAGCCTTAAGGACAAGGCATCAAATCTAAAAGAGCCTGTAGCAAGCACTGAAATTGATGAGCTTGTAACTGATGATAACAATGTAGTAGCTAAAGACAATGAAAAATTAGCATCTGACACAAAGGCATCTGTAAATACAGATAAAGACAGTGATGATATTCTAAAGCTAAATCAGATTTCTAACACACAGAACGGCAGTGTTGCATCTACAAAGGTTACAGAAGAAACTTCAGAACAACCTGTTACAGAAAACAATTCAGGAGATAAACTAAGTAATGTTCTTGTTTCTCCTGTTGTAGCTAATGACAGTACTATTACTGATGACAGCCCAATAGAGATTGAAACTACTTTTACAATTCCAAAGGATAATGTTGCGTCTGACAGTTCTAAAGTAATCACACCAGAAGAAAAAGCACTTGCTAATAGCGCTTTAGAACAGGCTAAAGCACAGAGTGAAACTGTTTTAAATAAGCCAACACCTGATAATTCTGTTCTTAATGATGAAAATGATATATTCAAATCAAATGATGAAAAATTAGAAAACTCTGACTTGCAAAGTGCGGTTAAAAACAGGCCTTCTGTTCTAGCAGGTTTAAGTGCAAAAGAAGGTTCAGATGTTGAGTCCTTGCCTGATGATAACCTAAGTGTAACTAATGGCACTAAGAACAATTTACAAGGTGCTGATAGTTCTTCTAAGAATAAGTCAGTTGAAAGCAAAATCTTAGCTTCTACTGTACCTTCAATGGAATTAGAAGATCAGGTTGTGCCTTCAGATGTAAAGCAGGACTTAAATATAGAAAAGAAACTTACAGATAGTGCAAAAGAAAACTCTGATGAGTCAACACTCACTATCACTAAGATCCCTGAGAAGACCCCTGGGGCTGCTGCGATTACTCAAGGACAAAGTGAACCTATTCCTGAAAAGAGCGTGGTAGACAATGTCGCTGATGTGAAAGAAAAAACAGGCTTTTTCTCAAAAATTGCTTCAATTTTTGGTAAAAAAACAGTTGAATCACCTAAAAATGTAGCAGAAAGCGTAACCACGCCTGTAGCTACTGCTCCAAATTTAATGACGCTTATGTCTAAAGGATCGCCTTTAGACAGTCTCATGTACAGCTTAAAGGTACAGGCAAACAATACCGCTCTGCCTGATGCTCTAAGAGAAGATGCTAAGAATTATTTAGACAAGTTGGAAAGTCCTATCGATGACTTGCCTTCTGTAGCAAACTGGTTGAACTTTACCTCAGGACCTATGTCCCCTACTTCACCACAGGCTTTAGCGCTTCATCAATGGGCTTTCATGCTTTTATCGATTAGATTTGCTCAATTAGGTAAATCCGTAGATAAGTTCTTAAAGAAAGCTGTTGACCTCATGGAAGACAGATTCGATGAGACCTTAGATGAGATGAAAGCAAGCATTGATGCAAAAGGTAAGAACAACATTCCATCTTTATTAGATGAAACCTTAGATCAGATTGTAAGGTATCAAAATCAAAACAAAGAAAATCTGCCATTATTATTCCAGTATATACCGTTACCTCCAACTTATGATGGAGGTCGAGAAGGTGGCTTTAACGCTCGCCCTGTAATCGAAGAGGATGGTAAAAAGTCTTGGCATTTAAACTTTGTCTTCGATCTTGAAAATTTAGGTCCAATTGAAATCAAGGCTGAAGCTAAATTACCAGAGCTAAAACTCTCAGTTGTAGCAAGTACCTTTAATGGTCTGCAAAAAGTCCAAGAATCTCTGCCAACTCTAAAAGAGAAGTTACAGGATCTTGGAATTACCACCCGTAATGCAACTGCTCGTATGGGTAAAGTTCATATTAGAGAGAAGAATGATCGTCCTGTAGTTGAAGTAAGAACTAAAAAAGACGGTTCAACTTTCTCTGTAGATATCTAGGTGAACTATGCAAAATACCGATGATAAAAATATAGATAACGAAAAAGCTACTAATGAAGAAGCATTAGATGCTACTGTTGTCGACAGTGAAAGTGGCAAAGAACTAGAGACTGAAACTCAAAATGTAGACGATAAAGATAACATCTCTATCAATGCTACCGATGAAGATCTGTCTTTTAAAGCCAGCTATGAGAAGGCTTCAGCTGCTGTTGCCATTTCTTATAACGAAGAGAAAAAGTCTCCTTTTGTAAGCGCTCTAGGCTATGAATCCAGAGCTCAAGCCATTATTGATATGGCAAAAGAACTAGGTGTTTATATTCACAAAGATCCTGTTTTATTAAATGAGCTTAAAGCTTTAAAGGAAGGTGAACAGGTTCCAGAGCAACTGTTCCAAATTATCGCCGAAATTTTAGCTTTCAGCTATCTTCTGCAGGGCAAAACACCAGAGAGCTACATTAGAGCTGATGGAACCAAAGCTATCAATACTAAAGCCTAATTTAGTTATCTAAAGTAGAAAAGACAATTTCAACTACTTAAAAAGAAGGCTGGTACTTATGTATCAGCCTTCTTTTGGGTTAACTAAAAAACGGTCTGTTTATAAGTTAATCATTTGAAACATATGGTACTGGTACAGGCGGATCTGCAACAATAGTACAGTTCTGATCAACGTACATTACTTTATCTACTCTTACAGGTAGTAAGTTCAAGCCTGGCAACATACAGGTATCAGCTACGATGTTGCCTGATTTATTGAAGTTTACAAACTTAATACCTTCAGGTTTCTTTAACTCAAGTGAGTTAACGCCACGCTCTTGTAAAAATCTGCCATAAACTCTCATCGCACCAGATGAACCGAACAGACCTGTTGATTTGTTGTTATCAAAGCCTACCCAAGTTGCAACCACCAGATCTGAATCAATACCTACAGACCAGGTATCTCTGCTGTCATTAGTAGTACCGGTCTTGGTTGCAATGTTGACATTTGGGAATAATCTACCAATTCTTCGTCCTGTACCTATCTTAGTAGCTTCAGTCATCACATACATGGTTAGATATGAGTCTCTAGGATCAAGTGTTGGCTTTACTTTGGAATTGGCACGCTCATATACAATCTTGCCATCTTTTACCACAGTGCGCAGTGTAGTTAAGTCTTTATAACTACCGTCTGTTGCTAAACTTGTATAAATCTGAGTTACCTCAAATGGGGTTAACTCAATGGTTCCTAACAGCATTGATGGATAGAATGGAATTCTGCTCTTCTCAATGCCAACGTTCATCAATGTATCTCTTACATGGTTTAAACCTACTCTCATACCAATCTTAACTGTAGGTACATTCATAGAACGGGCCATAGCTACATAAGTAGGAATTCTGCCGTGGTACTTCTTGTCATCATTGTGAGGTTGCCATAATTTACCGTCAGCTAATTTTACGGTAATAGGAGCATCATTAACCATAGTGCCGGTATGAATACCGTTATGGAAAGCAGTTAAGTACACAAAAGGCTTAATAATAGAACCTACCTGACGCTTACCTTCCATCACACGGTTAAAGCCAGCATACTGTGGTGTTCTACTGCCAACCACTGCTGAGACTTCAGCTGTACGCCATGAACTTACCACCATTGCAGCTTCCATACCTCGAAGACCTGTTTCTTTTTCAATGGCGTTTAACTCATTTTGGACAGCATCTTCAGCTGACTGCTGAGCCTGAGGATCAAGACTTGTAAAGATCTTAATACCGTTACCTGATAGGAAATCAGGACCGAACTTTGAAGAAATCTCTTTCTTTAACACGCCCATAAAAGCTGGTGTCTTAGAATAGTTCATTGAACCACGCTTAATTACACCTAAAGGTCGGGCTGAATACTGTTCAAACTCGGTATCGTTGATGATACCTCTATTTCTTAAAACAGCTAGTACGGTATTACGTCTTTCTAAGGCCTGATCAGGATGTCTCCACGGGTCATAATAAGAAGGTCCTTTAATAATACCTACAAGTAAAGCCATCTGATCCTGAGTTAACTCAGAGATTGGTACTCCAAAATAAAAATATGAAGCAAGACCAAAACCATAGATACCCGCAGGTCCATTTTGACCTAAGTAAATTTCGTTCATATAAGCTTCTAAGATCTGATCTTTAGTATATCTATGGTTCATGATAAGAGCCATGATGATCTCTTTGAACTTACGGGTATAACTCTTTTGAGAATTTAGAAAATAGTTTTTAACTAGCTGCTGAGTAATTGTAGAACCACCTTCAACAACAGAGTGAGCGATAGCATTCTTTATAAAGGCTCTAGCAATAGCAAAGAAGTTAACACCAATATTTGTTCTGAAAGAACGATCCTCAATTTCTAATAAAGTTGTAACCAGAGCTTCTGGTACCTCTGACAACTGAATAAAGATTCTGTCTTCTTTAGGATCAATACGGTTGATTCTGTCTAAAAGTACTGGATCCATTCTCACATAACCTAATTCCTCATGAGAGTCTGCATTGATGATCTGAGCTACTCTCTGACCGTTAAAGGTTACCAATAAAGATACCGTGTTTTCAGCGCCATCAGGAAATTCAAAAGGTCTGCGCAGAATAACTACACGACCAGTCTTAGGATTGGTTGCATACTCACCTGGCTTTTGAGGATTATTTACTTTTCTGTATTTTAAGAGCTTTAGCTCATACTCCATCTGTTTTAAAGACAGTTTCTGATCTGGATACAGCTCTAGAGGTCGTGAGTAGACTACCGCAGGTAGTACCCATTTATCATCAACTCCAAACTTTGATAAAACAACAGAGTCAAAGTAGACAAAAAGCAGAGCTAAAATTACAACGCCAACTACGCCTACCTTTAAGCAAAAATAAATTAACTTCTTTTTAATGCTCTTTTCTTTTTTAGGCTTTTTATCCTTTTTATTTGGATTTTCGATATTATCTTGAGCATTTACGCGCTCATTTGAGGCATTTCTTGATTGCTTAAAAGAATTCTCCTGGTATGAGTTATCTGAAAAATTGTTTTGAGAATAGTTATTCTCAGAATAATTACTCTGACAAAATGAAGGCTCTGTAAAGCCATCATCATTCTCAAGATTATTAGAGATACTGCGATCACCAAAGGTAGGTTCTGGTCGATTTGGATCTTCTTTCGTAGGATCTATTCTGTCAATACGGTCTTCAGAATCTACAGCGCTAAAGCCCTTTAAAAAATCGTCACTATTATTGTTATTCATTTCATTCTTTCTTAAAAAGTTTACGCTGTATTATAGCAAATGAACATGATTTAGAACGCTTTAAATAGTGGGAATATGAAAACTTAATTATACAAAGTAGAACTTATCAAGGTTAAGAGAAGATAAAAGCAAAATATATTTAGCAAAAACGAAACATGCATCAATGAAATTGTGGATTTTATCTGTGTTTTTAGATCTTGCGTCAAATAATCAATATCTATCCTTGATAGATAGTAAATAATAAAGCATAATTGCTCACTCAAAGAGAACCTAAAAATTTGGTTCTTTTATTTAAACAAATGATACTTAATACTTACACTGTATTTTTGGACAGTAATTAAGTTAAGGAAGAAGAATATGGCTGACAATGAAAAGACTGCTACTGCAATCGACTCTATGGGCCCTTTAGCAATCGCTGGTGTTGAACCTTACCAAGAACAACCTGGCGAAGAGTATATGAACGAGAAGCAGAAGGCTCATTTCAAAAAGATCCTGACTGCATGGCGCGATCAGCTACGCAATGAAGTAGATCGTACCGTAGGTCATATGAAGAGCGAGGCTGCAAATTTCCCAGATCCTCTAGATAGAGCATCACAGGAGGAAGAGTTTGCTCTTGAGTTACGTGCACGTGATCGTGAACGTAAGTTAATCAAGAAGATCGAAAAGACTTTAGCAAAGATTGATAATGATGAGTTCGGTTACTGTGAACAGTGCGGTACCGAGATTGGTATCAAACGTCTAGAAGCAAGACCAACTGCTGATTTATGCGTTGACTGCAAGTCATTAGCAGAAATCAAAGAAAAACAGCTTCAAGGCTAATCAGATTTAAAAGAAATGCAGGTGACTATATGTCGCCTGTTTTTTTATCAGCTATGTACATCGGACGCTTTGCCCCATCCCCTTCAGGAAGACTTCATTTTGGCTCTTTAGTTGCAGCCTTAGGTTCTTATCTTAGAGCGCGTCATGAAAACGGGCGTATTCTCCTCAGAATCGAAGATCTTGATTTTTACAGATGTAAAAAAGAGTACACCAATCTGATTATCAATGATCTTCATACTTTAGGCTTTGAATATGATGGTGTTCCTTATATTCAATCAGAACACACCGATGTGTATCTTGAAAAAGCAAAAGAGCTCATATACAAAGGTGAAGCTTATTACTGTCACTGTACAAGGGCAATGAAAAAGATAGAACCTTGTCATTGTAAGAACTTACATTTACAGCAAACAGAGAACACAAACTACGCATTAAACTATGAGGTAAAGGACGTTTGTAATAACACCTTTGTGGATGTGCTTTTAAACAAGGTACATACTGACTATACAAACAATGAACTTACTTTAATTAGGGCTGACAAAGTAATATCTTACAATTTAGGTTGCGTTGTTGATGACATTCTAGAAGGCGTAACTGAGATTGTAAGAGGTGCTGATTTAATTGATATCACGCCATCTCAAATCTCACTTTATGAAAGCTTTGATAAAGAAGCACCACGTTATCTGCACTTACCTTTGATTATGCAGGATAGCAAAAGAAAGCTCTCCAAACAGAACCATTCCCCTGCTGTACTTGATCTTGCAGGTCCGCAGCAACTGCTGATTACAGGTCTTAAACTTCTAAATCAGGAAACAGATGATCTTAATGAAAAGATGTCTGTTAAAAAGATCCTTTCTATGGCAATAGACCGTTTTAATGTTAAAAACATCAGTAAAGAGCCTTTACTGTTAACAAATATGATGTAAAACAACAATTACTTTTACCTGCGCCGCTGTTTGATCTTGAAAAACATTAAATTTTGATTTGTCGATTTGTTTTACAAAATTTGAATACTCTTTTTGAATGGAGATAGATGTATTTGGAATTTGAATAGATAAAACAATATCTTTATTTATAGCTTTAAAAGTGCTGCCTGTTGCTTTATTTTCTAATTCTTCCTTTTTTTGTTCTAAGGCTTCAAAAATAAATTCGCTATTAAAGCCATTTTGGGGTCTTATGGATGATAAACCTCTACCAATACAACACTCTTCTGTTGCAATATTTACATTTCCAACAGGAGCTCTCACGGACATCAAAATATCATTTTCTTTAGCAATTCTAGTCGGGCTTGTACACCAAGTTGATGGTTGACCTATATATTTATCGGTAAATTCAGTTTTTCCTTGGTAAAAAGGTATTCCTTTACCCACGCTATTATACGAACTTGAATCAGGAGATTGTCCCATTGTTACTTCTGCTATTTGATCTAATCTCAAGGTTTCAGAATTCTTAAACATCTCGATAAATCGGGATTTAATTCAATCATGCAAGGAACTTTTGGTGAGATAGTTTTACATTGTTTTCATCCACCATCGCATACTGCATGGTAGTTTCTATGCTGGCGTGACCCAATAAATGTTGAACCTGTTCGACAGGCATTCCTTTACCAATTGCCATTGTAGCCAGAGTTCTTCTGAATTTATGAGGATGAACTTTTGAGATGCCACAACTTTTTCCTAAATTTCTCACCATTATTTCAATACCTGCAATCTGCAATCTTTTACAAGGCTTATTCAACGATATAAAAAGAGCTGGGTTAGTATCAGCTCTAGTTTCAAGGTACTTTTCAAGATGAAGTTTGGTTCTGGCATCAAAATACACTCTGCGCTCTTTGCTACCTTTTCCGAAAACAATACATTCTCGTTTTGTAAAATCAATGTCATCTCTGTTCAGATGTACAAGTTCCCCGACACGCATACCGGAAGAACTTAAAAGATCTATAATCGCCAGATCTCTGTTAGTTTTGCAACAATCACGCATCTGTTCGAGCATCTCATCTGAAAATGTAGCTTTGACAGTTTTTCCGGTGCGTACTTTGTGTATTCGCTTTACAGGACTTTTTATGATGTAGTTTTCTTCTTCAAGCCAGTTAAAAAATGAAGAAAGAATACGCCTCATATTATCAATAGTAACTTTACCGGCTTTATTATTTTTTGAATATTCATCAAGGTATTTTCGAAGATCTTCAGTTGTGATTTTCTTTACAGTCTTATCGATTGAAGCAAAAGCCTTTTTTAAGGTGGAGTTATATAGACAATATGAACGAGACCTTCGCTGAAATGTAGAAACGTGGATTTACCGTGT
>ERZ1034980.367-NODE-367-length-35443-cov-14.857805_pt1 | contig 35443 bp, 22 predicted proteins | sample MGYA00520622_ERZ1034980 | MGnify/ENA primary metagenome ERZ1034980 (study PRJEB33766, sample SAMN09781791) | gut metagenome | biome: gut microbiome | host: Homo sapiens | place: Madagascar | study: EMG produced TPA metagenomics assembly of the PRJNA485056 data...
AAATATATGTATTTCATTTAGTAAAAAAGAAACCTGCATTTCAGCAAGTTTCTCTAAACATCCATTATTGTGCAACTAGGACGCGGAGGTCACGGTCAATCTGTTCTGCAGTCTTACGACCTTCACGGATTCCCCAAATCACAAGACTTGGTCCACGACGTGCGTCACCTGCAACGAAGACTTTCTCATTTGAGGTTGAGTAGTCATCATAGACTGCTTTAATATCAAATTGGTCAAAGAGTGCTGTTTCTGCGCCTGTGAATCCCATAGCTAGTAAAACAAGGTCTGCTTTAAGTTCAGATTCTGTTCCTTCAACTGGCTTGAAACCTGGTCCCATTTCGATGGTTTTGGCAGCCGTTACATGACCATTTTCACCGACAAATTCAGTTGTTGATGTTGCAAACAAGGTCAATTCTTCATCTTGGACGAAGTTAGCTTCTTCCTGACCATAACCTATACGTTTAATCATTGGGTATTCTGGCCAAGGGTTACTTGGTCGACGTTTGATTGGTGGCTCAGGTGTAATTTCTAATTGCTTGACTGAGGCAGCACCAAGACGAACTGCGGTACCGATACAGTCATTCCCTGTATCACCACCACCGATTACCAAGACATGCTTACCGGCTAAGCTCTTGCCCAGCTTATTGTCGTCAGACTCAAGCACCGCCTTTGTGGTTTCCGTTAGGAAATCCACCGCAAAACGAATCCCTTCAAGCTCACGACCTGGAACTTGCAAATCGCGTGCAACACTGGCACCAGTAGCAAGGATGATACGGTCGAAATTCTCTTGAAGTTCTTCAGCAGTCACATTACGGCCAATCTCAGTGTTAGCAATGAAGTTGATACCAAGCTTAGTCATGACATCAATACGACGTTGAACAATTTCTTTATCCAATTTCATGTTTGGAATACCGTACATGAGGAGACCACCAAAGCGGTCGCTACGCTCATAAACAGTCACAGAATGACCAAGTTTGTTGAGACGCCAAGCGGCTGAAAGTCCTGCTGGTCCTGAACCGACAATAGCAACCTTGAAACCTGTACGATGACTTGGACGACCTGACTCTTCAACCCATCCATTTTCAAAGGCTGTATCAATGATGAAGCGTTCGTTATCATGAATAGTGACACCTTCGCCATGAAGTCCTTCAGTACAGCCTTTTTCACATGGCGCAGGGCAGACACGACCCGTCATTTCTGGAAGTGGATTGGTGCGAGTAAGGCGTTCAAAAGCTTTCTTGAATTCACCCCGGAAGAGTAGGTCATTCCATTCTGGAATCAAATTATCGTTAGGACAACCTGACACGGCACGACCACCGCCATAAAATTCACCGCTATGACAGAAAGGAATTCCGCAAGACATGCAACGTGCAGCCTGTGTTTGGCGTTCTTCTTCTGATAAAGGCGTCTGCAATTCTTCAAAATCAAGAATGCGTTCGCTAACTGGTCGATAAGGGTTATCGACACGTTTGTATTTCAAAAATCCAAATGGATCTGCCATCTTATTGACCTCCTCTGTGACTTTCTGTTAGCAAGTCTGCTTTTTCTTGAGCGGTTTCTGCACCACCGGTAGCAATTTTAAAGGTACGTAGTTCAAGGGCATCGCCTTCCATACCTTGATGTTTAAGGGCATGTTCAATATCGTTGATTTCATGGAATTCTGTTGGGTAGACTTTGACAAATTTCTTAACTTCACTTGCCCAGTTATCCAAAAGGAATTTAGCTTTTTGGCTTCCAGTGTATTGGTAATGCTTTTGAATGAGATCAACAAGAACATCATCACCACGAGTTTCACCAACTTTGTACAAGTCAACCATTTCCATGTTCACTTTGTCAGAGAAGTTGCCAGCTTCATCGTAAACATAAGCAACACCACCACTCATACCAGCAGCGAAGTTACGTCCAGTTGAACCAAGGATGACAGCCACACCACCGGTCATGTATTCACAACCGTGGGCACCGACCCCTTGAACAACCACATGAGCACCCGAATTACGGACACCGAAACGTTCACCAGCACGACCAGCGAAGTAAGCTTCACCTTTAACAGCACCAAAGAGGGCAACGTTACCAACGATTGGTGAATTTTCATGGTCATAAGCCGCATCTTCTGGCGCCTTAACAATCAAGCGACCGCCTGACATTGATTTGGCAATGTAATCATTGGCTTCACCTGTCAAGGTCAATTCCATACCTTGTGGAATGAAGCTTGCAAAACTTTGTCCTGCGATACCCTTGTAGTGGTACTTAAGCATTCCTGCTGGAACACCGTCATTACCATAACGTTCAGCAAGCCAACCAGCCATACGAGCACCGACTGCACGGTTGACATTATTGATGTCATTTTCAACAGTGACGCTACTGTTGTTATCAACTGCAGCTTTGGCAAAACTATCCAATTCTTTCCATTGACGTTTAACCTCAAATGGGTCATCAATCTTAGCTTCGATTGGCCATGCTTGTCCGATGACACGACTGAAATCAAGTGATTTAGCTTTACCAAACGAAACAAATTTAGCTTGTAAGAGTTCCGCATGTCCGACCATTTCGTCTACTGAACGGAAACCAAGCTCTGCCATGTATTCACGAAATTCCTCTGCAAGGAAGGTCATCATGTTAATAACGTGTTCTGGTTTACCGACAAAATTCTTACGAAGTTCAGGATTTTGCGTTGCAACTCCGACTGGACATGTGTTGAGCGAGCAAACACGCATCATAACACATCCTACAGATACCAAAGTAAGACTGGCAAATGAATATTCTTCGGCTCCAAGAAGCGTTGCAATGGCGATATCACGCCCGGTCATCAATTTACCATCAGTTTCAAGCGTCATGCGTTGACGGAGTTTGTTCATTGAAAGCGTTTGGTGGGCTTCTGCCAATCCCATTTCCCAAGGAAGCCCTGCGTCACGAACGGAGTTACGTGGTGAGGCACCAGTACCGCCATCATAACCAGAAATAACAACTTTGTCAGCGCCAGCTTTGACACAACCAGTCGCAATAGTCCCAACACCGGTACTTGAAACCAACTTAACATTGATTTTGGCATAAGGGTTGATGGCTTTAAGGTCAAAAATGAGCTGCGCCAAATCTTCGATTGAGTAGATATCATGGTGAGGTGGAGGTGAAATCAAGCGAACCCCTGGCGTTGCGCCACGAATTTCGGCCACCCATGGGAAGACTTTTTGCCCAGGCAACTGACCACCTTCACCTGGCTTAGCTCCTTGTGCCAACTTGATTTGCAATTCTTCAGCCGACATGAGGTATTCAGCGTTAACACCGAAACGACCTGATGCAACTTGTTTAATCTTAGAGTTAATATTGCGTCCATCAGCTTGTGGTTTGAAACGATTGCGGTTTTCACCACCTTCACCAGAGTTTGATTTAGCTCCGATACGGTTGAGGGCTTCGGCAATGGTTTCGTGTGCTTCTTTTGAAAGTGACCCGAAACTCATGGCACCAGCTTTGAAGCGTTTTACGATTTCAGATGCTGGTTCGACTTCTGAAATGTCGACACTTGGACGGTTAGATTTGAATTCCCAGATAGAACGCAAGGTCGTTGGGTGTTCAAGAGCTTCCTTTTCCATCTCAGCAGTGTATTCTTTGAAGAGGTTATAGTCACCACTGCGGACAGCTTTTTGGAAATTATAGATAGTTTTTGGATTGAAGAGATGATATTCACCATCAGCTTTGTATTGGTAAATACCGCCACTCTCAAGATAATCATCAGCGTAAGGTCCAAAAGCATAGTCATATCGACCGATATATTCGGCTTCCAGTTGGTCCAAATCAAGACCACCGATACGAGTCACTGTTCCTGTGAAGTATTGTTTCACAAGAGCTTCTGAAAGTCCAACAGCTTCAAATAATTGAGCACCTTTATAACCAAGGACCGTTGAAATTCCCATACGACTCATGACTTTGACGATACCTTTTTCAGCAGCCTTACGGAATTTTTCGTAAGTCGCTTCTGATTTACCATATTCTTTCAAAGTGAGGTAGGCACCATATGGGTGAATAGCTGCCGCACCATAGCCAACCAAGGTCGCAAAATGATGTACTTCAAAGACTTCTGCAGAATCAACGACAATTGAGAAAGCAGAGCCTTTCCCCTTACGAACCATATAGTTTTGAAGACCAGCTACCGCCAATAAAATTGGAATAGCCATGTGACCTTCAGTCAAACCACGGTCAGTCAAGACAATGATTTTAGCACCTGCATCAACAGCTTCTTCAGCACGTTTGAAGAGGCTATCAAGTGCTCCTTGAAGACGATTTTTAGCTGGTTCAACCAAGGCATAGCTTGTAGGCAAAACTTGAACCTTATAACGGTCATCCTTAAGAGATGCAATTTTAGCGAAATCTTCTGATGATAAGACTGAGCTGTCAATTTTCAACTTCGTACAATTATCAGCACCATTTTGACGAACATCACCATCACCACCAAGATAGACGTTAGTTGATACAACGATTTTTTCACGGATGGCATCAATAGGTGGATTGGTTACTTGCGCAAATTGTTGTTTGAAGAAGGTGAATAGGGATTGATGCTTGTTAGATAAAACTGAGAGTGGGCTATCAAATCCCATTGAAATAACTGGTTCTTCTCCCTTATCAGCCATAGCTACGATGACATTACGAATCACTTCTTCGTTGTAACCAAAGAGTTTCCAGACTTTTTGAACATCTTCTTCAACTGGAACAACTTGACTTCCTGGAAGGTCATTAAGAGCTTTAACATTTTGGTCAACCCATTCTTTGTAAGGGTGTTGACTAGCGTATTTTGCCTTAACTTCATCATTTTTGTAGATGCGTCCTTCGACAGTGTCGACTAGCATCATATTACCTGGACCAAGCACACCTTTTTCAATCACTCGGCTTGGTTCTAAGTCAACGACACCAGACTCACTTGAACAGATGATAAAGTTATCTTTAGTCACTGAATAGCGGCTTGGGCGCAAGCCATTTCGGTCAAGACGAGCCCCAACCAAATCACCATCGGTAAAGACGATAGCGGCTGGACCATCCCATGGTGCTACAAAACTTGACGAATATTCGTAGAAAGCCTTGAGGTCATCATCAAGACCAGATTCATCACCCCAAGCTTCTGGAACCATCATCAAAAGACTTTCTGGAATTGAGCGACCATTACGATAGAAAAATTCCATACAGTTTTCAAGTTTGGCAGAATCAGAATTTTCGTCATCGTACATTTCCACTTGATGGCTGTGCATCCAATTTTCTGCACCACGAAGGGTATTGATTTCACCATTGTGAGCAATAAAGCGAAATGGCTGCGCACGATTCCAAGATGGGAAAGTATTGGTTGAGAAACGTGAGTGTGTAAGCGCAATATGAGACTCAAAACGTTCATCTGTCAAATCAGGGAAGAAAAGCCCAACTTGAAAGGCATGAAGCATTCCCTTGTAAACGATTGTTTTACTAGACAAAGAACATACAGTCAAATCAGATGCTGAAAAAGTTTTTTCCAACTGACGACGTAGACGGAATAATTTATCCTCAAATGGTCGTCCTGCCTCTGTACCCTCTGGTTTTTTAATAAAGAGCTGCACAAAAGAAGGCATGATTTCTTGTGCTGTCGGACCACAATTTTCAAATCGATATGGGACATCACGCTCAAGAAGGACTTGATATCCTCGTTTTTCAATAGCTGATACAAGACTCGCTTGTAAGGTTTGTTTAGCAACTACTTCTCTTGGCAAGAAAAGCTGTGCGACAGCATAGTCACCTTTTGGAGGCAAGTTAACACCTGATTCACTAGCAACACTTTGGAAAAATCGGTCTGGTAGTCCTAAAAGAATACCTGCACCATCACCTGTATCAGGTTCTGCACCTGTACCACCACGGTGATTCATGCGTGTTAACATGGTCAAAGCATACTCAATCAGCGTATGACTAGCTCGACCATCAATTTGAGCGACATAGCCCATCCCGCAGGCAGCTGACTCAAAAGATGGATCCCACATGGTCGTCTGCTGTGCTTTCAAAGCCTGTTCATCCATAGCTAATACTCCTAACTTCAATAATATTCAGCAAATTCTAAGTTAAAGCCCTTATTATTATAACATATTTTTTAAATTAGAGGAATTTTCTGACAATTTTATAGAATAAAACAAAGTTGAGCGTTTTGCTCAACCTTGTTCGTTTTCTGCTTAATCTTCTTAGTAAAGATCCAAGTAGTTATCGATTTCCCATTGAGAAACAAAGGCTGCGTAGCTTGACCATTCGATACGTTTAGCTTCAACAAAGTTTGTGTAAATATGATCACCAAGCGCCGCTTTAACCACTTCATCTTCCTCAAGAGCTTTAACAGCATTGTGAAGAGTTGAAGGAAGGTCAATAATACCTGCTGCTCTACGTTCTTCTGGAGTCATCACATAAATGTTTGTTTCAACAGGTGCTGGCGCTTCAATATTATTCTTGATACCGTCAAGCCCTGCTTCAAGAAGCACTGCAAGAGCAAGATATGGATTTGCAGTTGGGTCAACTGAACGAAGTTCCAAACGAGTTCCCATACCGCGAGATGCAGGAACGCGGATCAATGGTGAACGGTTACGACCTGCCCATGCGATATAAACTGGCGCTTCGTAGCCTGGAACCAAACGTTTGTATGAGTTAACTGTTGGGTTCATGATTGCTGTGTAGCTGTATGCGTGTTTCATCAAACCACCAAGGAATTGGTAAGCTGTTTCTGACAATTGCATACCACGGCTATCTTCCGGGTCAAAGAAAGCATTGTTTCCATCTTTATCGAACAATGACATGTTACAGTGCATACCAGAACCGTTGATACCGAATTTTGGTTTAGCCATGAATGTTGCGTACAAACCGTGTTTACGAGCAATCGTTTTAACAACGAGTTTGAAGATTTGGATGTTATCGCAAGCTTTCAACACATCGCCATATTTAAAGTCAATTTCGTGTTGTCCTACAGCAACTTCGTGGTGACTTGCTTCAACTTCAAATCCCATTTCAGTCAAAACATTTACGATTTCACGACGAGTGTTATCTGCAAGGTCAGTTGGTGCTAAGTCGAAGTATCCACCACGGTCATTGACTTCAAGCGTTGGTTCACCTTTTTCGTCAAGTTTAAATAGGAAGAATTCTGGTTCTGGACCAAGGTTGAATGATTTGAATCCAACTTCTTCCATGTGTTTAAGAGCACGTTTTAAGTTACCACGAGGGTCACCAGCAAATGGTTCACCATCAGCAGTGTAAATATCACAAATCAATCCAGCGACAGCACCATTTTCGCTACCCCAAGGGAATACTGTCCAAGTATCCAAGTCTGGGAAAAGGTACATATCAGATTCATTGATACGCACGAAACCTTCGATTGAAGAACCGTCAAACATTGCTTTGTTTGAAAGAACTTTGTCTAGCTGCTCATCGGTAGCAGGAATTTCAACGTTTTTAAGTGTTCCTGTAATATCTGAGAACATCAAACGGAGGAAAGTAACGTTTTTCTCTTTGACTTCGCGACGAATGTCAGCTGCTGTGATTGCCATAAATGATCTCCTTTTGTAATACAAATATTTTTTCAGTACTAAACTGTTAAATTTAGCATCAATTTCCGAACATTAGTTAACTAAAGAACTAATTTGTTAGCTCATTTCTTATTAACACCACCATTATAGACCTCCTTTTTTGAGATGTCAAGGGTTTGTGTGAGATTTTCTAACACGCGTGCAAATTTTTTTATTTTCCGACAGTTATCATAATTTCATGAAGTTTAATGGAGCTAATCAAGCAACCAGATATCCGACTTTAATTGATGATTTGAAAGTGCTATAATGTTAACAATTGTTAATTTTTATAGGAGTCTATTATGACAGAAACCTTTATTTCTTTGACGATTATCGCCTTTGTTTCAGCGGTAACGCCACTTATTGCAGGGGTAATTCCTAGGCAAGTGGTTCCAGAAACCGTCATTCTCATTGCTGCGGGAGCGATTTTAGGACCGAATACACTAGGAATTATCCATTCTAACAGCGAAGCCTTGAAGCTCTTGTCTGAATTGGGCTGTGCCTTCCTCTTTCTTCTTGCTGGTTTTGAAATTGACCCTAAGGTATTGATTGGCAAAGAGGGTAAGAAGGGATTTTCTACTTGGATGGTTACCTTCATCATTGGGCTTGCCGTTGCTTTTCTCTTGCCAGACATTGCTTCTGGGAAGCAGGGCATGATTGCTACTGCTCTGCTATTTACCACAACTGCCCTCGGTACCTTGATGCCAATCCTGGAAGAGCGCGGACTGACTAGTACTCGAGTTGGAAATCAGATTCTCGCCTACGGTACTTGGGGTGAGCTTGCGACCGTCATCGCCATGGCCATTCTGCTATCAACTCGACGGACATGGAAGACAGCACTGATTTTGGGAGCTCTGCTACTGATTTGTCTCTGGGTTGCCCATCTTGGAAATCGTGCTGTTAAGGGCGGAAGTGCCATTTATCGCTTCATCGAATCAAAATCTGAGACGACCTCCCAGCTCATGTTGCGCATCACCATTCTCATCATGATTATGCTGGTTGCCTTCTCTTCTATTTTTGATTTGGATATTGTCCTCGGTGCCTTTGCAGCAGGCTTTGTCCTCCGCTATATTCTGCCCGAAGAAAATAACACCTTAGAGTCTAAGTTAAATGGACTGGCGCACGGCTTCTTGATTCCGCTTTTCTTTATCATCTCCGGTGCTGGTATTAATCCTGCTTCCGTAACCAAGAATCCTGGCTTGTTGCTTATTTTCATCATCGCTTTGCTTCTTGTTCGTGCCATTCCAATCGTAATATCATTATCCTTGGAGAAAGATGTTGAAAAACGCCTCTCACTCCACAATCGTTTCTCGGTTGCCTTCTATTGTACAACTGCTCTGCCACTTATTGTGGGGATTACAGGAATTGCAGTCAACGAAGGTTTCATGACTAGCGATATTGCATCCGTGCTCATCGCAGCGGGAGCTGTATCTGTCTTCTTGATGCCATATCTCGGTGCTGCGACTTATTCTGTCGTTGATAGTGAACCTCTGACAGCGGTCAAGGAAATCATTCATTCTCCTCGTGAAATGAGTCATATCATTCAAAAACACATTGAATTAGAACGCAAACGTGCTAAGCAATACCGCGATTTTGCAGCTGAAAAAATTAATTCTCGTGTGAATGCCATCGATAATCCCGATGAACGCCGTGAAATGCGCAAGCTCATTCAACAACAACGCAATGAAGACCTTGCTTTCCGCCAAAAAATGATTCACCATCGTAAAAAACTTTGGCGCAAGCATCGCACAGAACTCCAAGCTGTTTATCAAAAATACCACAACGGCAACATTCCAGAAGACAATCTCATCAAGTCACTTGAGCAAGAAAGTCACCGTTAATCAAAAGAGGGCTGAGAAAACATTCTCAACTCTCTTTTTTCTACCATTTGTCAAGCCTCCCAAGGCTTTAAGGTAAAAATATTTTGAAGATAGTAGCTTGATGTAGGTTATTGCCCTCTTTTTCTGTGGTAAGCATGATAAGAGTGTACGCAAAAGGAACACCTTATCTAGCCTTTTTAAAAATAAGGTGTCAGAATAATATGGCATAAAAGCTTTAATGATTTTGGATCGAAGTATAATCGTAAAGTTTGTTAGGCGTTATGAGGTAATACATTGTCCGAATTAGACGATGTCTAGAGGCAATCGTATGTGGCTTAGTTGAAGCTATTTGTGATTGTCTTTTTCGTTTCTCATAGAGGTCGCTGTTGTTTCTGCAATGCCAGGGATAGACAGTAAGCTGTCTAGTTGCTTTTTAGCTTCTAGAGGATTTAACCGTGTATAAGCGCAGCCATTGTTCTCAAGAAAGGCTTGAAGGCGATGAGAATAGACTCCTGTTGCTTCGAAGACAATCTCAGGCTGATGAACCGTTTTTAAGTCATCGGATAAACGACCGAAGCCTGCCGCATCGTTAGGAATGGTGTAGCCATGAACCTTCTTCCCATTGAGCCAAATGGCCACTTCTGAACTTGCTTTACTCACATCAATTCCAAACACGACTCGCATGATATTACCTCTTTATCTTGAAAGATTCCTAGTTTTAGTGATTTCATTTTCAATACACGACGTCAAGCGTCCCATATACTTTGATAACATTCTACCTAAAACAGGTGTCTTGCCAGTTTTAATCGCGACGTCTAGCGCCATAGAGCCCTACGACTTAACAAGACACCCCTACTTTAATATAAAGAAAAAGTAGTAAGTACTCTCTCCCGTCGGAGATTTCCTCACTACTAATCTTAGTATGTTTTGATGTAGTCATCGATAACAGTCATAAATATTTCCCCGTACCGTTCCAACTTCTGCACTCCGACTCCCTTAATGTCTAGAAACTCTTGAGCCATCGTTGGCTGGTGGGCAGCCATTTCTTTAAGACTGACGTCCGAAAAGATGATAAAAGGTGGCACACCTTGGTCTTGCGCTAGCTCAAATCGTGTTTGACGCAAGTGTTCGAAGAGTTCTTGGTCAAAGTCCATAGGCTCCGCTGTTCTAGCAGAAGCGCGCTGTGCTTGCTTACTTTCCTTGATACGTTTGGCAAGGACTGGCTGACGCTCCTTCAATTCAAGCCTGCCCTTGTTGGTTAACTTGAGCACTTTATAATCTGACTCGACTCGTAAGAATTTGTCCGCAACCAGGGATGAAATGTATTTCTTGATAGTGGTTTCCGCTAGGTCGCTAAGCAGTCCATAAGTTGATAGGCGGTCAAAACCAAATTGGTGGTTATCAGCTGTATTTTTTCCTTTAAGTACCACAGCGACTTTTGTCATGCCATAGCGCTCATTCATACGGTAAACACAAGATAGGATTTTTAAGGCTTCGGTAGTGATATCTTGCAAGTCCACCTCTTGCAAACAATTGGAACAATCTCCGCAATCCTGCTCTGCTATTTCCCCAAAATAAGCCAAGAGAAAACGACGAAGGCAGGTCGCGGTCCGCGCGTAATCAATCATGGCATCTAGCTTGCTCAGCGCTAGCCCGTCACCGCTCATCTCGAGGAGACGACGATTGGTCATGATGTCGCCTCCCGCTGTAGAAAAGTGTGCAGTTAGAGGGTTGCCCATCACGTCCTGCACAGCCAGCCTCCTGATAATAAGTCTCCAAACTTTTTGCCATGCTGTAGTGGATGACCTGGCGAACATTAGACTTGTCGATACCCATACCAAAGGCGTTGGTAGCCACCATGATGGGCGTTCGGTCAAAGAGGAAATCATCCTGGGCTTGATTGCTTGGTCTGACATACCTCCGTGATAATAGTCAACTTCAAAACCGGCATTCTGCAATTTATGAGCCACTTCTTCAACCTCCTTGCGGGTAGATCCATAAATGATTGTGGACTCATCGGATTTGAGCAATTCCAAGAGACGATTGAACTTACTACTAGGCTCTTCAACGGCAAAATAAAGATTGGGGCGGTCAAAGCTGGTCACAAAATGGTAGGGATTTTCCAATGACAGCTGTTGAAGAATGTCATCCTGAACCTGGCTGGTTGCGGTTGCTGTCAGAGCTGCCAGAACTGGACGATTGGGTAGGTAATCAAGAAAAGACTTGATATTTTGGTAGCTCGGGCGGAAATCATTTCCCCATTGAGAAATACAGTGGGCTTCATCCACGGCAATTAGGCTGATGTCTAATTCCTGGGCCAGTTCTAAAAAAGCTTGATTTTCCAAACGTTCTGGCGCCACATAGAGCATCTTAATCTCGCCTTGCCTCAATTCTCTAAAAATAGCCAAAGTATCCTCCCAATCAAGGCTAGTATTGAGGTAGCGAGCGGGAACGCCGTTATCCACCAGCGCGTCGACCTGGTCTTTCATAAGGGAGATGAGGGGCGAAATGACCAGGGGGACCCCTGGCAATAGCTGCGCAGGCACTTGATAACAGATGGATTTACCAGCCGACGTCGGCATGATTGCTAGCACATCCCTGCCCAACATGATTTGGTCGATAATCTCAGCCTGACCCGGTCTAAATGAGTTATAGCCATAGACCGATTTTAAAATACTTTCCTTAGTTACCATGGATCCCTTTCTTAAATTACATACTTAACTTAATATTTGTAGTCATCCCACTATTATACGCTTTTTCAGCAGGCAAAATAAATAAAACCAAACTTACAAAAAAGGTCCAAATCATCGATTTGAACCTTTTTATCACTATAGAAAACTATTAGTATTTACGTTTGTAACCACCGTAAGCAAGGTAGGCTGTCATTGAAGCCATAATTGCAAAACCAAGTGCCATCACTGCAGAATTATCACTATCAGCTGTCTTAGGCAAGATAGAGGCTGATACAGTAGGAACATCTTTAGGAATTGTTGGTGTTACTGGGGTGTTTGGAGTTGTTGGATTCTCTGGAGTATCAGGAGTTACTGGAGTTGTTGGAGTTGTTGGAGTTGTTGGAGTTGTTGGAGTTGTTGGTTTGTCTGGGGTGGTCGGAACCGACGGCTTGTCGATATCTACAGGCATGTGTGGTTTCAAATTATAACCACCAATTACATTCCAATCAATATACCCATCATCCTCACCTGGAAGATGAGATGTTTCCAACGTACCAACAGTCGCTTTCGTATCACTAGATTCATCCCAAATCCAGTCGCCTTGTTCAGTCATCTTAGCAAGAACACGAGTCGTTCCATCAGGAAGAACTTGAATTAGAAAACTTGGTGCCCATGTTGAATTATTCCCTTTACCAGCCACTTCATTACGGTTAGTCATATAAGCTGTTACTAAAAGGGTATCGTCAGATCCTTCAACGGGTACTGCATAATATGAGTACGTTGCTGTACGCCAATCTGATGGGACTGAGGCTGTCAAAACAACTCCACTATTATTCAGTGGCTTATAACCAGAAGTCAAGCTGTCTGAAACGTATCCAAGCATGATAACATTGTCACCCACTACCTTATTAGTCATTTCCCAAGCGTCATCATTACTACCATGATTCAAGCGTGATGCCGCAAAAAGGTAATACTTATTTCCGAGCTTAACAATATTTGGACGTTCGATTTCATCACTGACCATCACCGATGACAACAATGGTGTATAATATTCCGCGATACTTGGTGTCTTATCATCTCCAGTTAAGCGAACAAGACCAATAGCAGCATTTGAAACAGACGCACGAACTTTCATATCTTCATTTTCAAGAATACGGAAAAGACTTGATGTTTTGAATTTAGCATTCCCACCGTAGTTCATCAAATTGTAAATCTGATTCTCACTTTGATAGTTTTCTGTACCTGTACTTGCCTCAAAAGCTAAGTAACGAACCCCGTTTTCATCTTCAATTACATGGGGGTCACGCATAGCGATGTTATCAGCACCTGTAAAAGTTGAACGCCATTGCGCATAACTTTGATAATGGTAGCCATCCCCACCTTTAGGTGTCAAGACCTGTTTATTATCAACAGATTTAAGGACAACTTCTCCATTTTCAACCGCTAAATTCAATGTAGCAGATGCTAACATTTGGTTGTTTGAATTATTATCAGTTGTATCAACATTTGTATAGAATAATTGGATAGTATTATCTTTATTTACAATCGCTGAACCCGACCATTGTTGCGTGCGCGCGTCAAGACCATAGCCAAAGATTGAACCTGCATTTTTCCAGTTATCAAAATTATTATCTGCATAGGTATTGTAAAGAAGATATAGATGGTTGTCATTTGTATTAGGAATCCCCATCATAGCAACAACCAGCTGATAACCATTCCAGTTAACAATTTTACCAGTACGAACATCTTGAACAGGCCATGAATCCCAAACATCCAAATCAGCTACTTTGCCCGTCTGAGCATCACGAGTTGTTGCCGCCTTCATATTTTTAATAGCAGCAGCATTGAAATAAGGAATAGCATAACGAGGATCTTGTGCAACTACAGTATCTGCAATTTCTTGAAATTGCTTGTAAGTCATTTGAGTTCCTGTTTCAGCAACTTTAGAGTACAACTTATTTAAGCTAGCTTTTTGATCTACAGTTAGATTAGCGACATCAAGTCCAGCATCTTTTACTAATTGGTACGCTAACTCTGTTAAACCTGTATCTGCCACCATATTAGTAGTAGAGTATGCAGAATAATCTTTAGTTGCTTTTTGTGCTTCTGATACTGATTTAGCAGTCATTTCCGTCGCTACATCTGGAGTAGAGTTTTCTCCTTTTTCTGTAGTTTCACTGGCTTTAACACTCTCGTTCCCATCTTCCACTGCGTTAACATCCATACTGTCAGCAAGGGAATTGTCATCTCCATTACCTTTAGTGGCATCTAAAGTTTCTTTAGATATGTTTTCTGAACTTACATCTGCTGAATTAGTAGCTGTTGTTTCCTTTAGAGTTTCAGACACACCTACTTCTTGTTTAGGTGCTTCAACTGACTTCACTTCTGGTTCTAAAGTAGCTACTTCGTTCTTATTACTATCGCTAGTAGGCGTAGTTACATTAGTTTGCGCATCTGTAGTAGTCTCATCAGCACTCACAATTGGCGCCATAAAACCTATCGTACCGATAAGTGCCGATGCGACACCTACAGTTGATACTTTACGAAGGCTATAACGGCGAACTTCACGTTTCATTTCTTTTTCCATTTTTAGTCTTTCGACTCTAGAATAAGCCATCTAATCAATCTCCATTATATTTTTATGATTATATTATAAAATAATTTGATTAGAAAAGTCAACTTATTTATTGATATTTTAATTTTAGGAAACGTTTAACTTTGATTCTATTTGTAAAATCCTATAATATCACCGATATTCCTTTTAGTGACCTCGTCATAGACTAACTTGATTTAACCTGTACTTATTCAAAAATGAGTTTTTTAATTTTTACAAGGATACAATCTCTAACTGCTCCCCGCCAAGCAACACCAAATACTTATCAATTTTTGACACGCCATAAGATTTAGACAAGGCCTCAGCGTAAAGCGCCATCTGTCCTTGGTAACGATCTTTGATTTCTTGTGGATTGGTGAACTTGTCTGTCTTATAATCGAAAAGGACAATGCGATCCTCCAGCAAGAGGTAACCGTCGATAATCCCACGAACGACAAACCTTTCACCGCTTTCTGGGTCTTCCTTGAGCATGGCAAACGGGGCTTCGCGATGAAGATGAGCAACATTTTCTTGGATGAGCTGACCAAGATTGCCGTTTTTAAAGAAGGTTAAAATCTTGTCTAACTGGATGTTAGCTTTAACGATATCTTCTGCATCCACTTCCGCTAAAGCACGCGCCACCGTTTCCTGGGTCACCCTACTGCTGACATCTAGACGTTGCATGAGCTCGTGGACAGCAGAACCAACTGCGGCAGCGTCAGCTTTTTTCTTAGCTGAAAAATCAGGAAGTTCAAAGGTTGACTTGGGTTTGTAGGTCTCGTCCATGACTTGAACACCCTCGACATCCATGACAGGCTCATAAAATTTCTTGACCTGACTCGGCGTTCGGACCGTTGGCAAGTTGATGGCCGCCTTGTAGTCTTGATTGAGTTTTTCAACATTTTCAAGCTGGGCAATAGCTTGCGCGATTTGGTCAGACTGGCGATTATCAGCTTGGTCGTCTGGGTTGAAAGGCTTGTCTACCTCCACAAAACCAATCTTATCCTCAGTCAAATCAGCATTCGTCACAAAATCAACCCTATAATGCAAATCCGTCTTTCTATAGGTCTCATGGATAGCCAAAATCCAGTCTTGGAAGGTCATGTAACTCTCGCGATTAGCAACCGGAAGATGATTATTCACCGACTGCAACTCATACTTGTCCTGCCACTTGGACTGACTAGTTTTTCCGATGATGTAGAGCTTTTTCTCAGCCCGTGTCATGGCGACATAGAGTAGACGCATTTGTTCGGAAAGGGTTGCTAGCCGCAACTCTCGCTTGTTGAGCTGGTAGGGCAGAGTCTCCATGGATACTTTGACGGTTGGGAGCAAGTTTTCTTCCAACTCTTGGCGCATGTCAGCCAGATATTTTATCCCAATTCCATTCTCACGACTCAGAATGACCGGGAAGGTCATATCCACCATGCTAAACCGTTTGTCTGCATTGAGGATGAAGACATACTTGAATTCCAAGCCTTTAGACTTGTGAATGGTCATAAGTTGAACGGCGTGTTTTGGGAGGGCGACCTCCACATCCGCTAAATCATTTTGATTTTCCAAGACCTTGTCTATCATTCGAATAAAGCGTGATAGCCCCTTGAAACCTGACTTTTCAAAGGCGTTTGCTCTGAGGGCTAGGGCGTACAAGTTTGCTTGGCGCTGCTCTGCTCTTGGCAAAGCCCCCACGTAATCATAATAGAAACGGTCATTGTAAATCTTCCAAATCAAGTCGTAAAGCGCATGCCATTTTGCAAAATCACGCCACTCTAAAAAGGTTTCAAAGAAATGCTCAAGTTTGTGGGACAGATCAGGCATGATGAGGTCTTGATGAAGACCAGAACCTCTATGAGCCCGCTGCAATTTATGGTAAAAGACGTCTTTTTCAGCCTGCAAAGCCAAGCGAGCAAGGTCATCCTCGTTGAAGCTAAACATAGGCGAGCGCAAAAGCGCTACCAAGGCGTAGTCGTTGAGAGGATTATCAATGCTGCGCAGAGTGTCTAACATAACCATGACCTCGACGGATTTGAGGTAGTTTTGCTCACCACCGTCAGTCACCAAAGGGATGCCATACTTATCAAAGGTTTGCAAAATGCCATCGTTTCGGGTACGAGAAGACACCAACAAAGTAATGTCTTCAAAAGCCACCTTTTCTTCTTTATGCAGACGAATGATTTCCTTGGCAACCAACTTAGCCTCGGCTGGGCTGATGTCGTTGGACTCGGTTTCCGTCGATGACTCTTCTGATTCGTCACTATCAATTATGAAGACCTGCGTCTCATTCTGCGGATGTGATTCTTTTTGTTTTGGTGAACCGACTCGCAACTGATGACTATCATCATAGAGAATCTCACCGACCGCTTCATCCATGAGATGTGTGAAGATGGTATTTGTGCTATTCAAAACTTCTGATTGACTACGGAAATTTTCTTTCAAAATAATCAACTTGCCATGCTCTGGGTTCTCTTGATAATCTTTGAATGTACGATTAAAAATCTGTGGGTCCGCCTGACGGAATCGATAGATGGACTGCTTAATGTCCCCCACCATAAAACGATTACGACCGTTTGACAAAAGTTCCAACATGCGTTCTTGTGTATGGTTATTATCTTGGTACTCATCAACCATGACTTCGTGATATTTAGATTGATAAAGTTGACGAATATCCTCATTCTCTTCCAAAATAGCAATGGCAAAATGAGCAACATCCGAGAATTCAAAGGCGTTTTCTTGCATTTTAGCCTGTAAATATTGGTCTGAAAAGTCAAGTAAGAAGCTCTGCAATGTTTCCAAAAGCGGAATGGTCTCAGCCTGATACTTAAAAATAGTCTCCAGATGAACCAGCCCAGAAAGACGATCATGTAGGGTTTTAAAGATTGGGTATTTGACACCCGCAACCGTCACCGCATCCGATGATGGAATTAAAGTAGTCACATCCTGCGCTAGGCGACCCAGTCCCTCACGACCATAGAGTGTCGCAAAATCACGCGTCCAGTCGTACAGATTTTCAATCATAGCCAGATGTTTTTTGTAAGTCGCAGTCGGTGTCCCTTTAGCGGTCACTTGTTTGTAATCTTCTAAATCCGTCAAGTCACGAAGGGCATCCGCTGTATCCTGCATGGTCGATAAAATGCCTTGAATTTCTTGTTCAGGAAGAGCAGAAAAGTCCGTGTAGGTCTGGGCTCCTTTTAAAAAATTATCCTGCAACCATCGCCTAGGATTATCCGTTGACTGACTAAAGTCGTAAATCTTATAAACCGCATCGCGGAAGCCCCTGCTATCCTTACGATTACCAGTGAAATTCTTGACTAGCGTGGTGAAAACTCCTTTATTAGCGCCAGCCATGTAATCCGCAAATAAATCCTCGTAAACCTCATTCTTGAGCATATCCTGCTCATTTTTATCGGTCATGATTCGGAAAATTGGTGAAATGCCCATAGTATAGCCGTATTGATTGACCAATTTTTGAGTGAAGGCATCCATGGTTCCGATATCAGCGGTCTGCACGCCAACTAATTGCTGATTGAGAAAGGCTTGCATTTCTGGATTCTTGGTCTCAGCTAGCGCAGCCGTGATTTTCTTTTCCAGACGTTCCTTGAGCTCCCCCGCCGCCTTAACGGTGAAGGTTGAGATAAAGAGCTGGTCTACGGTTACACCACGCAAAATCATGTCCATAATGCGCTCAACCATGACAAAGGTTTTCCCAGACCCCGCCGAAGCTGACACCAAGATGTTGTTACCATTGGTGTAGATAGCCTCGATTTGTTCTGGCGTGCGTTTTTGTTTCTTGTCCGAAGCCGCTTCTTGCTCTTGCAGCGCAGCGATTTCCTCTGCCGTCAAAAAAGGCTTAAAGCTCATCCTGGTCCTCCTCTTCCTGCATCAAGGTTAAAAAGCCCCGACGCTTCTCTTTTGCTGGCAAACGATAGAGACGCCTTGCCTGCCTCATGTGACGGTCCGCCTCAAAACCAGTGATAGCCTTGAGTTGGTCACCCGCCACCGTTTTGCCATCCTCAGTATAAGGGTTAATGGCAAAGCTACCAGACTTGATGGTCTCCGCAGCTGATAAATAAAGGTGTTTATTATGATTTTGCAAAACCGCAAGCTCCGCTTCTGAATACAAGCTGGACTTGATATCATACTTGCCATTAGCCAAAAATACCTTCTCATCCTCTGAGAATAAGCCCTGATACCGCAGCGATTGATGGGATTTCTCAACCAACTTGTCTAGCGATTTAACATCGTTAAGATTTTGTTTGGGCTCCTGCATGTGCAAATACATAGCCCCAAAAATCTTATCCTGCGCAGATAGATTCTTGCTTTTGCGCACAGCAGACATATAGGTCACCAACTGAGGACTAAGTCCATTGTAGAATTTCTGAATATCAAATTTCTGGTCACTTGATTTATAATCGACGATTCCAAGTGCTCCGTCCGACAGTCGGTCAATTCGGTCCACGATACCGTTGATTTTAACGGCATTGTCTAGCATGAGCTCAAAGCGCTCCTCTTCATTTTCAACCGTCAACTGACTGTCTTGTCGCAAGATGGTTGCCGTTGCGCGAGCGATGTCCTCCAAAACCTCTAAAGAATACTGACTCTCTGCATCAGCTTCATAAAGAGCTTTGAAGCTTTCTTCTTGATTGGTCTGTGCGATTGCTTCATTTAATCGCTGGTCGAAATCCTCCGAGCTATCCTCCTGCATGACCAACTCAAAAACGCGGTGAAGGTAAGTTCCGTGATGTCGTGCATCTGGATGGATGGACTCTTGCTCCTGCAGGCCTAACACATACTGCAAGAAATACTTATACTGATTATTGTAGAAAGTTGTCACAGCAGACGAAGACAGGCTCAAAGGCTGGTCATCCGGGAAACGCGTTGCCATGACTTCTGGTGCCACGCGCGTGGTGGCTACCGTATCCGTTATCGCTGGTACAGAAATCCCTTCCGCTTCCAACTTATGACGCAAGAAACGCACAGCCACTGACCAGAACGTTTGCTCCTCCTTCGTCATTTCCAAATCTTGGTAAATAGCAGAGCGATTAATGTCGACAACGCGAGACAAGAGCGCTTTGTAGTTTCCCACTTGCCCCGCTTCCGCCGCCAGCTGATTGCGTCCCTTAGCCTCAACAGACACACCCATGTGCACCAATTCACTCAAGTAAGATGACATGCCGTCCTCAGCTTCATTGAGCAACTGAGGCAAACTCAAAACCAATTTTTCCGTAGCAGAATTAAAGAGAGACAAAGCCGCAAAATGATTTTTCTTGAGATTTTCACGGGTTATAATATCAAAATGTCCTGCCAAGTCTCCTTGCTCATTGATAAGCTGACGCTCCTCATCAGATACCAGCGATTTATTTTGAGCAATCTTTGGAAAATGCGATTGGGTCATGCCGAGAGCATAAACGAATTTATTGGTATGAGGCTCTACCAAGTCATAGGATTTAACCGTCACCACATCCACTGTCGCTGGAACCATACGATACTCTGCCTGCATCATGCCTGAACCAAGAAGTGATAAAAATTCATCCAAGGTTAATTTTTCAGTGCCAAAAATGGTGTGGAATTGCTCTAAAATGCCTGTAAAGGTCTTCCAGACTTCTCCGTGTTTCTCCTGCTCAATCTCAGGCATTTTTGAAACTAGCGCAGCCAAATTTTCCGTCAAAGCAATCTCCGTCAAAAATCCTGACAATTTTTTCAAAAGACCAGCACCTGTCTGCTTCTTAGCCTTTACCAAGGTCTCCAGTGGCCCAAGTAAATCTGCTCGAATGCTATTAAGCTTAGCCAAATCATACTTACTAGCCCCAACCGTGAAATCATTGAAAAACTTCTTTTGTCCCTTTATGTCCGCATAGGTCACATAGGCCTCAAAGTAATCCAAAGCATCCTGACTGTGTCGACCGTAAATTCCTGTCTTAAAGAGATTGACCACATCCTCTGCACGGAAATTATAGCGTTTAACACGCGCCAGCGAATCCATAAAATGCACTAAGGGATGCGCAGCCATTGACTCAGCCTTCCCAAAATAATAAGGAATATCATACTTGTCAAAAATCTTGCCGACCTGAAGCTTGTAGGCATCCACATCCCCCAAGAGAACCAAGATATCCTTATAACGATGCCCTGCCTGCAGTTTCTTGCGAATCGCACGCGCCACCGCCTCGACCTCCTCCTTCTGGTTGAGACACTCCCAGATAGTCGCACGCGCCTTAGCATCCGCAGACAAGACCAAATCATCAGCCGTAAAGTCATGATGACGCTCAAACTTTTGGGAAATAGAGGCAAAGCCCTCACGACCTGACCAGGTTGATATCACGTATTGCGGTTTAGTCTTGAAAGTCTCTGCCAAGCTGCGCAAAAAATCAACCCCAGCTGCATAGACATTACCGTTGGTAAAATTAGCCTGGTAGGCCTTCTGACTAGCGTAGGAACCAATAACAATCTCCGAACACTTGGCATTCAAAAGACCAATCAAGGCCTCTTCCTCAGCTGAAAAACGAGTAAAACCGTCAACGACTAGAACAACATTTTTCAATTCAGCATCCATATGCCCTGCCGCAACCTGCTGAGCAAAGAAAGCAATCTTGGTCTGATTGTCGTAATTCCCCTCACGAAGTAAGTCGGAAACAGCCGTGAAAATCTTGACCAAGTCCTCATATTTCTCAGGCGAATGCAGAGCTTGCAAATCTAAAACCGTCAAATTGGCAGTTTTTAATTCCTTGTACAAGTCCACCAATTGTTGGATGAATGAGCTGTCCTGTTTAAGACGACCAAAAACACGCAATTCGCCATCGTCAAATTGAGAAAGGGCTCGATAGAAAATCATGGCTAACCCTGTATCATTGAGGCTTTCCTTTTGATTAGGCTCATTAAGCACAAAGTAACGCGCCAGTTGAGCAAAACGCGTGATGGTGATGGCAAAAGAAGCCTGCTCTGGTAAAGCTTCAAGAACCGCACGCTCCTTTTCAAAAGATAAGGAGTTAGGGGCAATGTAAAAAACGCGCCGACCGTCGCTTGCAGCCTGCGCAGCTTCATTGACCAGAACTTCTGTCATATTATGTGAAATATCAGTATAAAGTAATTTCATAGGTCTCCAATCTTTGAGATGCTTAGGTCTATTATAGCAAAAATCAGCAAATAAAAATGAGATTGGGCACTTACTCCCAACCTCAAAAATCTTATCCGATTGACCCTTCCATTTCAAAGCTAATCAAACGATTCAACTCAACAGCGTATTCCATCGGTAATTCTTTGGTAAATGGCTCCACAAAACCCATAATGATTTTTTCTGTGGCTTCTTGCTCTGTCAAACCTCGGCTCATCAGATAAAAGAGCTGGTCTTCAGAAATTTTTGAAACTTTTGCTTCATGTTCAAGTGAAACACTGGCGTTATGGATTTCATTGAAAGGCTTTGTGTCTGAAGATGACAAGTCATCCATCAAAATGGTATCACATTCGATATGACTTTTTGATTTTGCAGAATTTGGTCCGAAGTAAACTTGCCCACGATAATCAACCTTACCACCAGCGCGTGCAAGAGATTTGGAAATAATAGATGATTTGGTATGTGGCGCTTTGTGGATCATCTTGGCACCTGTATCCTGGTGCTGACCTTCATTTGCCGTGGCGATGGTCATCATGGTACCAGTCGCACCTTCCCCTTCCAAATAAACCGCAGGGTATTTCATGGTCGTGTGTGACCCAAGATTGCCATCAATCCATTCAACCGTCGCATGCTCCTTAGCTACGGCACGTTTGGTAACCAAATTATAGACATTATCTGACCAGTTTTGAATGGTCGTATAGCGAAGATGAGAGCCGGCCATTGCATAAACCTCTACCACCGCCGCATGCAAACTATTGGTTGTGTAAGTTGGAGCTGTACACCCTTCCACATAGTGCATGCTAGCGCCCTCATCAACAACAATCAAGGTTCTTTCAAACTGACCGGTATTTTCATTATTGATACGCAGGTAAAGTTGTAAAGGAATATCAAGCTCCACCCCTTTAGGAATATAAATGAATGTTCCACCAGACCAAACCGCAGAATTGAGCGCAGCTAATTTATTATCTGTCGGAGGTACGAGTTTTGCAAAATATTCTTTAAACAAGTCTGGGTATTCTTGCAGAGCACTATCAATATCTGTGAAAATCACACCTCTGGACTCAAACTCATTCTTCATATTATGATAGACCACTTCAGACTCATACTGGGCAACCGTTCCAGCCAAATAAGAGCGCTCAGCTTCAGGGACGCCTAAGCGTTCAAAGGTTTCTTTAACCTTGTCGGGCACCTCATCCCAATCCCTAGCAGGTTTATCCGTAACCTTTTGATAATAGATAATATCGTCAAAATCAATCTCTGACAAATCTGGTCCCCAATCAGGCATGGGCATACTGTTAAAAATCTCCAGTGATTTCAAGCGAAAGTCCAACATCCATTCCGGTTCATTCTTGGCAGCAGACAATTGTCTAACGACCGACTCATTCAGCCCCTTGCCTGTGCTATATACAGGGTCCACATCAACATGGAAACCCACTTTATATGATTTATGTTCAATGATTGTATTGTCATTTGTCACAATGTTATCACCAATTCCTTCTAAAGAATACTATTACTAGCCTACCATACTTTTTAATATAAATTAAGCATTTTTCACTGAAAAGATTGATAACATCATCACAACCCTAAAAATCATAATCCTCATCAGCCATAGCTTCCGCTTCTCCCATCAAATAACCAGCACCGACCTGTGAAAAGAAATCGTGGTTGGCGGTCTCGATTGAGATACCATTCATAACGATAGGATTGACGTCACTAGCTGTGGCATGGTCAAAATAGGCTTCAAATCCCATATTTTGAAGAGCCTTATTGGCATTGTATTTAACGAAGGTTTTAATATCTTCGGTCAAGCCAATTTCTGCATAGACTTCGTTTGTATAGGCAAATTCATTGTCAAGCAATTCATCTAAGAAGGCATACATCCAGGCTTTGAAATCCGCCTGTTCGCTGTCACTTAATTCATCAAAACCGAGTCTGAATTTATAGCCTAGGTAGGTACCATGTACAGATTCATCGCGGATAACCAATTTAATCAGCTCTGCCAGATTGGCTAATTTATTTTGTCCTCGGTACCAAAGAGGAATGAAAAAGTTGCTGTAATAGAGGATTCCTTCTAAGAAAACACTGGCAACCATAACCTGCAGGGCAGTCCCATTTTGGTAATACTCATTAATTTTACGTGCCTTAAATTGCATACGAGGGTCATTATTCATCCAGTCATAGATAGCCTCAATATCTTTGAAAGTATTGAGGGAAATCAAAATTGTCCCATAAGTTTTGGCGTGAATAGATTCCATGAAATTAAAGTCAGTCAGAACTGCCAATTCTTTTTGTGTCCGATGATTTTTCTTAATAGCATAGAGGCCCTCCTCAGACTGCAAGGTATCAAGAAGTGCTAAACCACCAACAGCCTTCTTAACTACGGTCTTTTCAACCTCTGATAATTGTTGCCAATCCAAGAGGTCGTTGGAAACAGGCACGCGCGTGTCCAACCAAAATTGAGCTGTCGCCTTATCCCAGACATACTCGTCAAACTCATCCTCTACCAACTGCCAGTTCATTGATTTATGTAGCATCCTAACCCCCTAAAAATCATAGTCATCATCTGTCATCGCATCATTTTGAACCATGTTTCGACCATGCTTGGTCAAATCATGCCTGCGAAGCGGAGCAAGCGCGTGTTCATAAGGTGCTAAGAGCTCTTTTCTTGTGCTGTACTGGGCTGATAAATTGAGACTAGTAAGAATCTCATTCGCAGATTCTCTAACAAAATCAATCCCTAGATTAACACTACCCGGCACCTGATAATAGGTCACAACAAGAGTCGTCAAACGATTGACCAAATCTACTACCGTTTCCTGAGCCCAGGCTAGGAAACTGTTAACCTGATTTATTTCCTGCTGTGCCATCATCAGACCTAGCTTATGACTGAGATAGATAGCATGAAGAGATTCGTTGCGAAGAACCATCTTTATCGTCTCTCCCAACTGCTTGAAGCCTTTATCAACCCAGAGGTGAATAGGATAAGCTAGAAAGGCGCTATTTATCAAACCTTCTAAGCAGAGTACCATGAATCGTTTTCTCAAAGGATCACTCCCCGCATAGATAGCATCCACTTCTTGGAGTAGATCTTGAAGTGCAGGGTCACTATCAGCACTGTCAAACCATTGAGACACGTCTTGATTGTCGTTGAAAATACGTAAAATCCGATTGTAGGCCTTGGTATTGACCATCTCTGTAAACTGGAGATTATTGATAATAGCAATTTCTTGTTGGGAACGTTCGCTGTGGCGAATAATCTCTCCTGCTTCGATAGATTGATAGGTGGCAAGAAGATTTAGGACAGCCAGTAGGCGATTAAGCTGGTCTTTCTCATCATCACTTAGCGCCAGCCATTTTCCCAAATCCTCCTCAATCGGAATACGAGTGTCCAACCAAAAGAGCGAGGTCGCCCGCTCCCAAGTCGCATTGTCCAGCTCGTCTTCAACCACATTCCAGTTAATAGCTTTATAATACAAATACTGTTGATACATCTTTTCTCCTTAAATCATACATGATTCGCAATTGTTGACACTAGCAAACTCATCATCCTCAGTGTAAGTTCGAACATAGTAGAGCGACTTGATACCCTTAGTCCAAGCGTAATTGCGCAGACGGTTCAGGTCCCGCGTCGTCAAATTTGGATTTCCAGCAGCCTTCCATTCGTACAAGCCCTCTGGCAATTTTGAGCGCATAAAGAGTGTCAAACTCATCCCTTGATCAATATGCTTTTGTGCTGTCGCATAGACATCAATGATACGGCGTTGGTCCATGTCGTAGGCGGTTTTATAGTAAGGCAAGGTCTCATTTGACAAGTGAGGTGCTGGGTAAAAGATTGAGCCAACCTTCTTCTCCTGACGATTTTCCACCAACTGCGTTATAGGATGAAGCGAGGCGCTAGTCTCATTGATATATGAAATAGACCCATTTGGAGCGATAGCCAAACGGTTACGGTGATAGAGTCCGTCCTTCATGACTGCTTCTTTCAACACCTTCCAGTCCTCGACACTTGGTAGTTTGATATTGGAAAATAGCTGAGCTGCTTTGCTTGATGAAAACTGAAAATCAGACGTCAAATATTGGTCAAAATAAGCCCCATCTGCATAAGTCGATGCTACAAAGTCATGAAAGACCTGACCTTTTTCAACCGCAATAGCATGACTGGTTTTTAGAGAATAGTAGTTCATGGCTAAAAAGAAGGCATCCACAATCTCCAAGGCTTCAGGTGAATCGTAGGCAATCTGATGAGTCGCAAGCAAGGTATGAAGTCCCATAGCACCAAGACCAATCGTATGATAGAGTTGATTTCCCTTAGCCACTGTCGGCACTTCTTCAATAGACTCGCTATCCGTCACTGTTGTCAAAGCACGAACTGCCAGGTCAATAGATTTTTCAAAATCAGGCGAAGCCATAAGATTAACCATGTTCATTGACCCAAGATTACATGAAATATCTGTGCCGACTTGTTTATAACTCAGATCATCATTCAAAACAGATGGGTCTTGAGGCTGCAAGATTTCTGAGCAAAGATTACTCATGATGATTTTTCCTTTGACAGGATTGGTATTATTGGCGGTATCAATATTTAGAATGTAAGGATAACCAGATTCTTGTTGGAGGCGTGAGATTTCCTGTTCTAATTCACGCGCATTGATTTGGACTGTCTCAATCTCTGGATTGGCTACCATATCATCGTACTCTTTCGTTAAATCAACATAGGAAAACGGCTTGCCATAGACGCGCTCGACATGATAGGGATTGAAGAGGTGCATGGGTTGATTGGTTTTCAATAGTTCATAATACTTGTCTGGCACAACTAGACCTAGTGACAGGGTTTTAACCCTAATCTTTTCATCCGAATTTTCCTTTTTGGTGGATAAAAAGCCTAAAATATCCTGATGAAAGACATTGAGATAGACAACACCAGCCCCATTACGTTGACCAAGTTGATTACTATAAGAAAAGGAATCCTCTAGTAGTTTCATAACAGGTAGAACACCTGACGAAGCGTTGGCAATCTCCTTAATCGGAGACCCAGCAGCTCGTAGATTTGACAGATTGACACCAACACCACCACCGATACGGGACAATTGCAGCGCTGAATTGACAGCACGACCGATAGAAAGCATGGAATCCTCAATATCAATCAAGAAACAGGACACCATTTCCCCACGGCGCTTCTTACCCGCATTTAAAAAAGTTGGCGTTGCTGGTTGATAGCGTTGGGTCAATAACTCCTCTAACAAGTTTTGTGCTAAGGTCTTATCACCCTTACCCAAATACAAGGCGTTCATCACCGCACGTTCCTCAAATGATTCAAGATAATGCTTCAAATCATTGGTTCTGAGGGCATATTGGTTATAAAATTTGTAGGCAGCCATGAAACTTTTGAAAGTGAAGTTAAAATCCGCTGCGCGTGCATATAAAGACAAAACAAACTCATTTTTGTAATCCTGACCATCATCTGAATAAACATCCAAAATCTTGTCATCGAGGTAGTGATTAGCTACCAAGTAATCCAATTTAGCTTCCACACTATCGAAAGTCATAGTTTTAGCCCTGATTTCTGACTTCAAGTAGTCATCCAGTGCTTCTTGGTCATAGTGAAGCGGAATCTGCCCATCAACTGGGATATTTAACATATTATTCAGAACAAAATAATCTTGACTCATTTGATAAGTCCTCCTTCTCTCGCTAGGCTCACTAATTTATCTCCAATTCGATGAACATCAGCTTCGGTTCCTCGGAGTTCAAATTCATCAATGACTGGAAAGCCAAAACTTTCCGCATACTGATGCGCAGTTAAGCAGTACTGCTTATTAAAATTACGATTGCCACTGCCAACGATTCCCAAACATTTGTCACGATTTGAACCATAGGCAATCAATTCTTTCAAAGGTGTCGTTAAAATTTCTTGAAAACCCGTATCAAGACCATTTCCCCCTTCAAGATATGAGGGGAGAAAACTGAAATAAGGCTCGTCAATGATACGCTCAACAGTTTCACCGTCGCGAACCCAATCTTTAACATTTGATAGGGATAAATGAATGGCATAATCCTCTCTGAGATAATTTTTTAAACGCTTAAGAAAGCTTGTCGTGTTGCCACTGAGACTAATATAATAGATTTTGACCGTTTGCATTTTGTCTCCTATTCGACTATAATATCAAGATATAGTGTAATTTATTGATAAGATATACTACATCTTGTGCTTATTATTCTATATGAACTATTTCAAAAAATAATTGACCGCGGTCAATTTCAGATAAATTACTCTCAAGGAGGCAATATGACAAAAGATAATTGTGTCCACAAGGTACCACTATTACAGAACCTTTCACCATCAGAAAAGGACTTAATTTACCCACTCATCCATCACAAAACGATTCAGAAGGGCGAAATCGTTCAATCTCCTGAAACTGAGGCACAGCTGACCATTGTGGCTTCTGGGCAACTAAAAGTTTATAAACTCAATCCCAATGGTAAGGAACAGCTGATTCGTATGGTCCATGAAGGAGAATACGAGGGAGAAAATTACATTTTCGGTCTCAAAAATCAGTCCATTTATATTGAAGCGGTTTGTGAAAGTAAGATTTGCTGCTTATCTCAAAAGTCTGTCAATGATATTCTCACCAACTACCCTCAAGTCGGCTATCAACTCCTACAACTCAATGCTCAAAAGACCGTTGCTCTAGGAGAACAAAATCAACTTCTGGCTATTGATGACATAGAAACACGGATTGCTAAATACCTGATTAGCCTTTCTCAAGAAAAACACAATGGAAATCATATCACCATTTCCATTCCCCTAAAAGAAGTGGCTAGTTATCTGGCAACTAGTCCTGAAACCATCTCCCGCAAGCTAAAACACCTAGAGGAGACCGACCTTATCCAGCGCCGAGGACGACACATCCAACTCCTAAACAACTTTTGGCAACGCTTTGGAGTTAGTTGACAATAAAAGCAGTAAAAAAGACTCTTGATTCTATCCACTAGAATACCAAGAGTCTTTTTGTAGTTTATTCATAATTTCCTTAAAATCAGCGTAAGAACTTCTACTAATACCCAGAGCTCCGCCGACTTTGGTAAAATGTTGTTGATACTTATAAACATACCATCATTGAGATAGCACATAGAAAATTGATAACTTTGCATCTCAATAATTCTGTTTCAAATCATTGATACAAATCAATATCCTTCCAAATCTCATAATATTTTTCATTAGGATTGACGGTGGAGTGATATTTATCATCAAAGATAAAGGTGTATTTATTGTCCTCTGTGTAGGTCTGCCAATCGATACCATCAACCATTCCAGGACGACCATACTTGCAAAAATGTACGAAAGCACCATGAAAATCCTGGTGAATCTTCAATAAGCGTTTTTTAGATGTGAATTTATTAAACAGGAACATCGGCCCCACCCAAGTGTCCAAGCCACTGCAAATGTCCACCCCGTGCGTTGCTCCTAGACCTACTAATTTACATAAAAAGGGTTCAAGGTCATAGCGAAATTGGTAAACAGTATTGTGCGGAGATTGGGCAATATCACAACTAATGCTTCTAGCCCAAAACATCCGATCTCTGCTAAATGCTCGCATGGCTTCCTTCTCAGATAAATCAGAATAGAGGTCTTTTAAGACTGGAAGCAAATCCATCCCTTGATTATGCGCCAGCATGTCCTCTATTTGTGACCAAGAAGTTGGCATCATTTTCATCATATAGAATAAATTTCCCTCATCTCGACAAGTCCCAAAGATACATTTGACCTGACTTGAAATGCCTTTTTCCATAGCCTCCCAAGGCGTGTAGGGAATCAAGTCATCAATCACAGGACCCGAAACCAAAATACATAGTGAAAAATAGAGAGTCATCCACAAATGACCCTCTATTTTTCTGTATATCTGTCTAAGTCAGCTTGCAGCAGCTCATAATCATTAGCCGTTAAGTAAGTTCCCTGACTTGCCACGACTAGACTAGCTGCTTTATTGGCAAAGTCTAGCGCCGAGGCGACTGATTGTTCTTTATCGAGTGCTGCAAGGACGGCTGCGACATGGCTGTCTCCTGCTCCGATAGTATCGACGACTTGGCTCGGGTAGGCAGCTGCTTCATACCAAGTGCCGTCATAGGCGACCGCACCGTCTGCCCCCTTGGTCACGATGACGAGAGCCTGCGTTTTGGCATAGATTGCCTTAATGGCTGTGTTTAGCTCTGCCGATTGTCCCAAGTCCATAGCTTCCGCTTCATTCAAATGAAGAATGGGGGACATGGCAAGAAGCATAGCCATTTTTTTAGGAGCGATGAGACTAAGACGAGGGCCAGGCGCAAAGATAATCTGTCCTGTCAACTGCTTCAAGGCTTCAATCAAGGCCTGCCCTGTCTCTTCCTCAACCTCCAAGCCACAGACATAGATATAATCGTAGGCGAGCTTGGGTAAAGTCGCTAGCCAAGCCTTGTCAAAACGATACTCCACCCCGTGGTCAGACAGAAAAGTCCGCTCACCGTCCGACTCAACAAAACAGTAGCAACAACCATTTGCCCCAGCAAGACGAATGGGTAAATCAAAGCCCTGCTTGCCCAATTCACTAGCCACAAAGTCACCATAAATACCTGACCCGACTGGTGATAGAAAATCAATCTCCGCACCAACCTGCTTCAAAAAGCGAGCGACATTATAAGCACAACCACCCACCTGCCAATGCTGAGACTGAATATGCGCATCCCCCTCGCGACTAGGCAACCGATCCAAATAAATCATAACATCACACACTGTCGAGCCAATCACTAGGATGTTGGCATTAACTTTAGTCTTCATCTGGTAACTCCTCAATGGTATAAGTTGTGTAGCCCTCATATAAGTATAATGTCTTGATTCCATCCCAAAGATTACCTCACAGAACCGGTTATCAAAATCTTCATCGTGGTCATCTTCGAAATGCACAAGATATTGCTGCAATGTCCCACTTGGATCGAAAATAACCTCCCACGGATAACCAAACAGACTTTCTCCCTTACCATAAAAAATAGTGGGTAATTTCATTTCCTGATTTCTAGAACCTTCAATGGTGATGATGCTATTGTCCACTGCTATCACATTATAAATTCGCCCTGTTTGAAGACCTAGGTCATCAAAGTCATGACTGATATAGCGAACTTGACCGATAACATACTTGGTCTTTTTTAACGGCTCAAAACAATCAATGAGTTCATAATGTTCATTAAACACCAGTAGGCGTCCGCAATTAGGGCAATCAATACATTCCTTATCAGACTCAAAATCCTGATAATCATCGAAATCAATCTCATGACCACATTTACAAGAAAATCTCGCCATAAATCCTCCAATCCTAAAATATCACTCCAAATCTTCTATCCTAAAAAGCATGTAGCTCTCAAAATATCATTCAAAATTGAATTGACAGGATAACCCTCTTGACGTTTTGAAAAACGCTCAATCTTATTCAAAATACTCTCCGATGTTTTCACACGGTAAAAATACTTAATATCATCCAAATCCGCTGCCATCAGATAGTCATTGATACTCTCATGCAAATTGAGACGATAAGCTAAAATCGTATCCGTTAGGACTTGAGAGAAAGGTTGATTTAGGTTAACTTTTTGTAAATGGCTGTACTCCTCAAAGAAAAGTATGTGTAATCTGTTAATTTCTGAAATTTGGTATTCTACTTGTTCAATCACAAATTTCCCCCAACACCTTTGAATTTTTCAACCAGTACACTAATCTTTTGATAGACTGTTTGTTTTTTCGTTCTATATGCTGGATTAAGTGGGCTCATGCGAGGTAGCGTTTCATTTAATTCATTGCCATTATCACTAGCATATTCATGTTTGAGCGAGGTTGCAATATAACGCTTAGCGTTTTTCTCATTCAAACCTTCTGTCTTAATGAGTTCTTCAACCTCTTTCTGTTGCTCCTCACGCGCAAAAGCAAAGAATTTTTCAATAATATCTGCCTTATCAAGGATTGTATCAAGGTCAGTTTGGTGAATAAAATCAATAATCAAGCTTTCCTTAGCACGATTGCCTAAACTTGCCCGAATTGTCCGCTTAATTTCCTCAATCAAGACTTCTTTATCTGACACTTTCTTATTGGTTTCAAAAATCAACTCTAAAATATAATCGAGATTGATTTCTTGAGACTTCAGTAACTCAACCTCAAAGGTGATAGAATCCCAGTCAACAGTTGATTTATCGACTGTTTTATTAACTCGTTCCCTATCATACCAATCTTTAATATCATTGTAAGTCAAACGATAATCCTGTACTTCTCTTGCAGTTGGTATCGAAAGTTTAGAGAGTTCTTCAATGACAGTATTTTCAATTTGATATTTCTCTTTAAAAGCGAAGACTTCATCTTGATTATCAAAATCAATGCTTTGCAGTTCTTGCAAGCGCGTAAAATCATCATAGTTTTTCAAGATATTATCTAATTTCAAGAACTCACCAAAGAGCTTAACAAACTCTTTCTTATCAGACTCTTTGACAATTTCTGTCGGATTAGGAAATTTTTCTTGCAATTCAGCGACAACTTCTAAATAACCTTTACGCTGAACGCCTGCATCTACGAAGCCGTTCATATAATCGTCGTATTGACGCTCTAGCAAGACTTCTGCTGTCTGTGTTTTACCAAATAATTTTATGGCATCAGTTGTTGCTTTCTCTAAGTCACGGAAAGTAACGATATTACCAAATGATTTTGTGGCATCATAAATGCGATTAGTACGCGAGAATGCTTGAATAAGTCCATGATAACGCAAGTTCTTATCGACAAAGAGAGTATTCAAGGTTGGTGCATCAAAACCTGTCAAGAACATTCCTACAACAATTAACAAATCGACCTCACGCGCCTTCACACGCTTAGACAAATCACGGTAATAATTTTGGAAATCATTGCCATTGATGGTGTAAGTGGTCTTAAACATAGTATTGTAGTCATCAATACAAGCACTCAAAAACTCTTTACTGCTCTTATCAGCCATATCATTTGGTGAAAAGCTTTCATCGACAATATCACCTTTAGCAGACTGTTCTTCATTAGCTGCATAGGAGAATATGGTCGCCACTTTCAGAGGATTTTCTTTGCCAGCTTGTTGTTTTTTAAATTCTTGATAATACAATTTGGCTGCTTCAACGCTAGATACCGCAAACATAGCATTAAAACCATTTTCAGCCGTGCGATGAGTCTTATGCTTGTAGTTATCTAAAATGTATTTGGTGATTTCAGTGATTCGGGTTGGGTGCAAAAGAGCTTTGCGGTTTTCCGCAGCAGATAATTTATCCAAGTCTTGTTCAGTTTCCAAGGATTGAAATTGAGGACGGACATCATTATAATCCACCATAAATTTTAAAACCTTTTGGTCACGGATAGCATCGGTAATCACATAAGAATGTAATTCTTGACCAAATACTGATGCCGTAGTTTCAAAACCCAACGCATTTTCCACCATGATAGGTGTTCCTGTAAAACCAAACTGACTATAATGTTTAAATTTGCGCTGTAAGTTCTTCTGCGCTTCCCCAAACTGTGAACGGTGGCACTCATCAAAGATGAAAACAACTTGCTTTTGATAGACCTCGTGGTCAGCCTCAGATTTCATAAAGTTATTGAGCTTTTGAATAGTTGTGACAATAATCTTGTTATCAACAGCTTCAATATTACGTTTTAGCCCTGCTGTATTTTCAGAACCATTGACCGAATCTGGTGAAAAGCGCTGATATTCCTTCATGGTTTGAAAGTCTAGGTCTTTTCGGTCAACAACAAAGAATACTTTATCAACTTCATCCATTTCTGTGGCAAGCCTTGCTGCCTTAAAGGAAGTTAAAGTCTTACCAGAACCTGTCGTGTGCCAGATGTAACCACCAGTTTCAGGTCCGCTCTTTAACTTGCTATTGATAGAAGACTTAATCTTCCAAAGAATCCGCTCTGTCGCTGCAATTTGATAAGGACGCATGATGAGCAAAATGTTATTGGTGTCAAATACAGAATAATTGATAAGAACATTTAAAAGCGTATTTCTGCTAAGAAAGGTTGCGGTAAAATCTTTTTAGTCCTTAATAGGGTCATTATTCTTTAGCGCCCAATTCATGGTGAAATCAAAAGAGTTCTTCTCGCGTTTAGTCGTATTGGCAAAATAACGGCTGTCCGTCCCGTTAGAAATAACGAAAATTTGAAGGTATTTAAACAAAGAGAAATCTTCGTTAAAACTTTCCTTGCTGTAACGATGAATCTGATTAAAGGTATTGCGAATAGGGACGCCTCGCTTTTTCAATTCCACTTGAACCATGGGCAGACCATTGACCAAGATGGTCACATCGTAACGATTGGCGCTAGTTCCAACCTGCTTCATCTGATTGATGACTTGTACTTTATTACGATTGATATTTTTCTTATCCCATAAGTAAATATTTTGAATATGACCATCATCAAAAATGAAATCATAGATATAATCATCATGGAGCTTGCGCGTGCAATCAATCAAAGTATCGCTAGGCTTGTTAATGTATTCGCTCAACAAACGTTGCCACTCACGATTAGTAAAAGATACATTATTCAAATTTTCAATCTGAATTCTAAGGTTTTCAAGCAAAGTTTCTGGAGTGGTCACATAGGATAGGTGTTCAAAACCCTGTTTCTGCAAATCAGCAATCAGCTCACGCTCAAGGTCTGCTTCCGTCTGGTAAGTTGAGGGTTGCTCTTGCTTCACATACTTTTCTAAAACGATAAAATTATTGGTCTCAGCAATTGTTGCTGTTTGCGTTGAGTGTGTCATTATTTGGTCTCCTGAAGGTTTTTCTTAGTTATTATTATAGCAAAAAATCACCAGTAAAAACTGGTGAATAAATAAAGGGCCAATAAACTAAAATGATAACAACTTATCACGGTAATATTCATATTGTTTTTGTCTTAACTCAATTTCTTTGGGTAAACCTTGAGACAAATCAGAAGTTAACGTATTAAACTTATCAAGTTTTTCAATAATCTTATTTTGTGTATCAGTGTCTGGTAAAACAAACTCAAGTTTTTCAATAGATGACCGTGAAAATCTTGGAATACTTGCTTTTCGTACTTGCATTTTTAGTTTATTTTGTTGATTCAGCAATGCATAATAAATAAATTTACTCCGCATATTGTTTGAAATTCCAATTGTGAAAACATCATCTGCTGCCCAAAACTGTATTTCTGAATATCCAATTTCTCCAGCCGCACCTGCACAAATAATGAAAGTTGTATCGCTTTCTCTATTGTTTTGCTCAAAGTATCCAAGTGGAGTTAGACTATTTTGAAATACTGGGTAACCTTCATCAAAGTTTAATTGTTTTCTGACAAGGCGTTTACCACGTTCCAACTCACAAATAGCTCCAAGTGTAACTTTAATCGGACCAAACACCCATTGCAAGAGCCTAATTAGGTCTTGTCTGTACTGTCAGTGTACACGCCTTCGGCGGTGAATGTCAAGAGCTTATTTCGAAAGTATTCGTACTGTTTTTGACGAAGTTCAATCTCTTTGGGTAGTCCGATGTTAAGGTCGTTACAAACTGTGTCAAAGTTGTCCAGGACTTGAACGATGCGTTTTTGGATATCAAGGGGAGGGACAGGGATTTTCGTCTTCAAAATCGAATCATTATATAATCTTCCGATTGTTCCACCATTTTCAATTTTCCAAGGATTCATTTGATAGAAATAAAATAAA
>ERZ1034980.372-NODE-372-length-35256-cov-423.118434_pt1 | contig 35256 bp, 59 predicted proteins | sample MGYA00520622_ERZ1034980 | MGnify/ENA primary metagenome ERZ1034980 (study PRJEB33766, sample SAMN09781791) | gut metagenome | biome: gut microbiome | host: Homo sapiens | place: Madagascar | study: EMG produced TPA metagenomics assembly of the PRJNA485056 data...
CCCACATCTTTCCGACCGTGGAGCTGCCATACATCTTTCCGACCGTGGAGCTGCCAAGATATACCTTAACGTCATTCAGCAGTTTCTTGACCTCGCACCGCTTCAAGCGGTAGCATCCGCTGCTCAACTCGTCAATCTTTTTGTCCACGAGTACGTGCTTACCCCACCATGCTTTTACTTCCTGCCGGAACTCCTCTTCATATTTGCCCGGATCTGTATCGTACCAGTCCGGTGTCACGTCCTGATCTACCACAAACTCCCATCCGTCCGGGTCCGTCCACCACTCATTATTTTTTGACACAAGCTCCGCTCTGACGAACAGCCGGGACGCGTTGGTATAAGTATCCTCGATATTCATCTCACGCAATAAATCGCTGTGACTGTCATTTTCTCCCGGAGCTACCACGCACCGGGTTTTAAAGATAATCCCACTTTTGAATCTACACACGTTTTTTCTCCTCCTTAAACTCCACCGCCAGATCATAGATATACTGGCATATCTTTTCCGCAACTATCGGAGCTTCTTCGACAGTCTTAAGCTCTCGCACTTTTCTCACACCGCATACCGCACAAGTCAGCTTTCTGATTGCTTCCCACGCTTCCCATGCCGTCTGGCCAGAGCCGAATACCTCGCCCATCAGCGATGTACCACAATATCCATCAGCGTTACTAAACCATTTTTCTCGCGGTGCTTTCAAAATTCTTCCGGACACTTCGAGCTCCGGTATCTTTTTCAGCCGGCCGTCCAGACGTTTCTCCAGCTCGTCCAGAATCTCCAGCTTTTCCGCCTCTGTAATCATCAGCCTACCCTCCATTTTTCAAAATCGCTCCAGAAGTAACTGGGGTGTGTCCCGAAGCTGGTCTTGATGACCACAAACCGCTCATACAACTGATAGACCTTCCCCCGGATCTCATGCACTCCGTTGCTGTCTACCTCCTCGTCCCGCAGTGTGCTCTGTATGCGGAGCTTTATACGCTCCCCGACCTTGACACCGTGCAACTTTTCCAGCCGTCGGATCTTCTCCATCTTCTCCTCTGTCACCGTCATATCCTCCTACTTTCCGACAAGACTTTCCAAAAAATCCTTGTCATATTCCCGCTCTTGAAAATTGCTAAAGCCTGTTTTTTTTGCATATCTCGGCCCGTCCATCTGGTTCAAATATCCTTCAAACTTGCTCCCGAACAGGGTGGACGGTCTCAAAAACTTCTCCCACTCCGTACCCTTCCACTCCTTGACTTTGCGGTCAATCACGGTCTTAAAATCATCAAGGGTATAGCCATCATTGACCCGTGCCCGTATATGCTTACGGGTATCCTCTGATGAGTGTTTGTACCGTGTCCCGGCTTTTTGATTCAGATAATCAACAATCTCCGCATACTGGTATGCAGGGCGGCCCCCACTTGTGGGCGGCGACATATTATTTTTATCATTATCACAATCACTATCAGGATCATTATCAGGATCATATACAGGTTTTTTTGCTTTCGTTTGCTTTTCCGAAAAACCATTTGCTTTTTTTGCTTTCGTTTGCTTTTCCGAAAAACCATTTGCTTTAGGCCTACCGCCCATCTTACCGGCTTCTTTTCGTGCCTCCACTGTCTTTTCGTACTTTTCGCCGTCTCTGTCCATTCTGGATCTGATAAAGCTAAAGGCCATTGATGTGACGGCGTCCAACTCCGGCGACGCTCTGCCAAGCGCATGATTCATGATTGCGGTAAGCAGTTCGCCCCGTTGCTCCATGTTTAGGAGCTCTATTTGAGCCATATACTCGGTATACAGCACAAAGCTATCCCTCATGTTGCCCCCGCCTCCACTCGTCCACGTAGTCCTCCATGCTCATCTGGCCTTGATATACGGCCTTTAATCGCTGGTATGCCTTATTCATAGCCCGCGCCTTTTTCAGTGTCTCTACGCCTCTGCTAGTCTCTTTTGCGATGTACTCTCGTAACTCGCTGTCCTCTTCCGGCACATCAAGCCTTGGGATATAGATACCGCTGCCAACATTGATGATAAGACAGCCCTGTGCGTTGGCCTCGGCTATCAGCCTGCGGAGCTTTCTGTCAAGGCTCCGGTTCTCGGGTCTCTTTATCGCCCGCTCCCGGCCTATCCCGATCTGTCGGAATAATAACCGGGCTTCTATATCCTGCTGCTTCATCTTTCGCCCTCCTCTCTTCTAAGTAGTCCTCCAATCTCATAGTCACAAGCCAGTCCTCTCGGTTTTTGCGGTGGAACACTGTGGGGAATTCCCCAGGTCTCGCGTCCCGGACGGCCTGCGCCATTGCTGTGTAGATGTTTAGCGCTTCTACTCTTTTGCACTCTATGTGTACGCCAGGGATGCCGACCACATCAGCCTCTCCACTGGTCCCACAGTACTGCTGACCCCGGCGGGCTTTGTAGCCGTGAGCCTTCAGGATTCCGGCAAGTTCACGCTCGCCCTTTTTCCCTTTCTCCCTGCTGTTCATGTTCCTCCTTTCTCCCGCCCCGAAGGGCGGGCCTTCCAATCATGGAAGGAGGTAAAATCTTGGCTTACATTGTGTGATATATTATTGCAGTCCAAGTATGTCTGGACGCATAGGCTTTTATAACTCGCTCTTGCCGTACCGGGCAATAAACGCTTTCCGGGCTTCCTCCGGTGTCATGCCTTTCTTTCTCTTTTCCAACTCCCAGACATTCTGGGCTTCCCGCTTAAGGTATCGGTTTGTCTCGTCGCATTGGTGGGCTGACCTTTCCCCGGTTCTGTGGCACCGTTCGCCACATAACCAAACCACAAGACCGTCCTCGTCAGAGTGCGGTTTATTGGATTTTCCGAAAAAAACATGATGACATTCCAGCGGGTCTCCGTTTCCGTTCCGACCGCACAAAAAGCACACTTTACGGTCTGCCTGGATTATACTTTTCTGCATTGTCCAATATCCTCCTCAACTCGTCCGGCGGGATTGTCTCAATCCCCTGCTCCTTGCACTCCTCAACCAGTCCGTTAATCAATACGCTCATCTCTTTGGTGTCATAGTCGCTGGAGCCTCTCAACATCATGTACGTGCGGTACATCTTGCCGCCCTTGCCCTGCTTAACCTGTGATGTAGGCTTAAGGTGGTAAGTCTCGGCGGCATTAATGGCCTTTTCCGCTTCTTCGGTGTCCAGGAGGACAGTATAAACGGCCTGCCCGTCAATAATCATCAGTTGCCCGTACTGACGGAGTAGCCGGTTATGCAAATACGGCTTTGGGATATTCAGCGCTTCGGAAAGCTTGGTTAATAGCTGCCAGTAATAGGCGTTTGCGTCCAGTGTCCGCTTTTCCCGGTACTGCTTAATCTCGACCGTCAGCTTTTTGTCCTTCAGCTTTTCCAAGTCATCCGGCTTTGCGTCAATCTCCAGCGTCACCCGTGTTCTCCGGCTTTTCCAGTCCAGGAATAGGTCTTTGAGAAATCCCGTGTATCTCATGTCACTCGTCCTTATATGTCTGCTTCAGATACGCCAACATCTGCCCGGCTGTGGTGTTCGTGATTCCTTTCCAGCTCACTCCAAAGCCCTTACAGATATCCTCAGGCGTGGTTCCTTGTTTTTTGCAGATGCTCTCGATGGTCTTAATCATTGCCTGCGATGCGGGCTTGTCTCCATCCTGTGAAAGCGATGGTTCCGCCTGTGATGTGTATTTTGTAGAATCAGCACCCCAGTATACGTCGGCTCCAATACCAAGTTGTTTACATGCGACTGATATTGCGTCCGTGGTCGCCATCTTATAGCATTCGTCGGAAGTGTAGATTCCCTTGCTTTCCAACGATCTGAACATACTTCCGCCGGTTCCTTCGATAGGCTTTGACCATTCGCCATCAACCTTGATATAGAGCTTGATATCGACGAAAGCAGCAGCTTCCTTTTCAGATTCTTCAATCCATTTCCGGGTTGTTTCGTAATACCAGCCAACGCCGCACGGGCCGAACTGTTCAGTCAGTACCTTAATCCTCCACATAGGGTTAATATCGGTCTTTCCTTTTAAGCGTCCGGCCTTAATTTCTCGCTGGGCGTTATCAGGAACCGTTCTGACGGCTTCATATATCGTCATGCTCTTGTTCTCGCTCATACTCCTCACTTTCCTCCTCTTCCCACTTGTTCCGCTTTCTCGGCAGCGGGACGCCGTATTCGCTCTCGCCCCACTCGGAATCAATCAGCATTCGATTTTCCAGCATTGTGCTCCTCCTCTTCAAAGCCCAGCATACTCAATGCGTCCTCGGTGCTGATATAGCAGTTTCTTTTTGCCAAGTCCCGCAGTGCGTTCACACGTCCCTCCATAGAGCAGAGTGCTCTGTATTCGTCCAGCGGAATAACTACTACTTCATTTCCCATTTGATTTTCCTCCTGATTTTTGGTATTATATAAGTGTCTTTTTTGGCAAGCCCCGGAAGCGAACCCTCATTCGCTGGGGCTTTTTTATTTACCATGCTCTCGCTCCAGCTCTGCGGAGCGTGTCAGAATCCATTCTGCATACTCTGACAGGTTCCCGGTGGCCTGTAAGTCTTTCGCTCGGCTGTCCCCGTTATAAATCATCAAGACAGCGCCCGGATCCTCGTATCTCTCAAACAGCTCTGCCATGTAGTCAACCCCAACAAGGATATTATCGTAAGGTTCTAACAGGTCTGTCACGCCAAGGCGCTCCATGCGTTCCCGGTGCCAGCGTTCGGATATCTGCATAAGTCCCATACAGTCCCCATTGATGGCGTTCGGGTTCCATCGGCTCTCTCGCTCGATGGTCGCCTCTATCAGCTCCGGGCAGATGTGCCGCGGTTCACAGATGGCCTCAATATATTCTTCCAGTTCTTCCTGACGCTCCGCCGCTTCAACCTTGCGGTCAATGACCGCCACAGCACAGGCCAGAACTATGATGATTATAATTCCCATGCGTCTCCCCCTCATGGTGCCACCATCCACAAGATGAGCGCCCAAGCGTACAATCCCGCACAGATTGCAAGCATTCCGGGAAGCTCCCGGAGCAGGGCTCTAATCTCCCGCCTGTTTTTTCTTTTCATACTCTTCCATCTCCTTTCTGCGTTGCTCCCGCCGCTTACTTCTTTGAACGGTCCGGTTGACGTGTTGTGAGCTTGCAGCAAAGCTGTTGTTGCAGTACCCGTTTTCCTTGACCGCCTGCATGACGATCTCCCCGTCCAACTCGCACAGGCAACGGAACCAGCTCCCACGGAAAAACCTTTCGCACTCGGCAATCATTGCCTCATGCTTTATTATCCCGCCTCCTGTCTGCTTCTCCGGCGGCCTTGCCATGTACCGGATCGCCGTGTCATAGTCCAGACACGCACGGGCTACTATTCCATGACGGAGCAGGTGCATAGCCTCGTCCGTCATTTACCCGCCCCCATTTCTCCCACCGCCCGGATAGCGGCGTTCTCGTCATAGGGTGGGACGAGTGAGCGGGTGTTCTTGTCAGCCAGCCAGTCCCGATAGCGGAGATAATCAAGCACTACGGCCTTGCTTATCTTTCCCCCGGCGATAGCGTATTGACTGTATCGCCCGGCTTTTATCTCGCCCTGTATGCCGTCAATCACCTTGTACATTGTCTGACGGCACATTCCGAAAAACCTTGCGGCTTCGGACTTGTTACAGTAAAGCGCCATGTTTATTCCTCCTCTTCGTTGTTGCCGTTGTTGCCGTTTTTGTCTACTTTTTGAAGAAAATTTTTTCTTTTTCTGCAAGAGATGTAATACCAATCTCTTTGCAAAGAATATCGGTTTCTTTATTTGTAAAGTCGGCTTTGTTTTTGCATTTCATTCTAAAATACTGCCTTGAAATGCCCAGCTTTTCAGCCAGATATCCGTACTTTTTGCCCGATTCTTTTATCTTCTCTTCAAGTAGCTGAGTATCAACCATTTAATCATCTCCTTTCTGTTTTTGTTGACGTTTTTGTTGACGTTTTTGTCTACAATCATAATATAAACCTTGTTGACATTTTTGTCAACTATTTCTTCGAAAAATGTTGAAAAATTTTTCAACACATGGTATACTTCCAGTGTAAGCAGAAAGGAGGAAAACTCCATGAATATAGGGGAGCGTATTAGACAGTGCAGGGAGCAGGCCGGACTGACACAAGACGAACTTGCAAGAAAGCTTGGGTATAAATCCCGTTCGTCTGTAAACAAGGTTGAAAAATCAAGGGAGCTGTCTAATAAAAAAGTACGTGATTACGCCAACGCTTTGGGCGTAACGCCTGCTTACTTAATGGGATGGGAAGAACAAGAACCTGATAATGCTGAATTGATGGCGGATATATCAATGAACCAAAAGTTTGTTGATTGTGTTAATAAGATGATGTCTTTGCCGCCTGAAGATCAACAACTGGTATTCGGGTATGTCGAAGCTCTCTATTCCAAAAGCAAAACCGGGGATTAAATTCCCCGGTTTTTTAAGCTCCTTGCAATAAACCTTAGTAAAAATAGCAACATTTTTTCATCTGGGACTTTCTCCACCAGTTCCATGATTTCCTTTTTGTACTGCTCCATCTTTTCCTTATCACCCATACAGATCCCCCTTTGCCGTTCCTTGGCTTAAATTATAGAACGTATGTTCGCACTTGTCAATTTGTTTATTTGTGTTGCAATCTGTTTAAAATTGTAATAAGATATGCTTGTATTATAAAACAACTTACGGAAAAGTAGTTGGTTAATCTGATTTCAAAAAGAAATAAAATATTTTAGCTATTTTCTTTGGAAAATCTACCAATTATTTTTCATCTAGGAGGGGAAATGGAACTATATGCAAAGAAAAGAGGCAGACAGAGCAAGGGATTTTGGCTTAATGCTCGAAAAATCCCGAACCGCTGCGGGAAAGTCCCGTAAATTCATGGCGCAGGCTCTTGGGCGGTCTGTGGCTACTATCCAGAACTGGGAATCCGGGATTGGTGAGCCGGGATACCGGACATTAGAAAAGTGGTTTGCCGCCTGCGGGCAAGACATGGGGCGGTATATCATGGAGTATAGCCATCCGGGGTTTCTGGCGAAAAGCTCCGATGATGATGTAGTCAGGATGAGGGATATATTACACCAGTATGTGAATACGTATTTCACAGACCGGGACATCCGGCAGGCGTGTTTTTGCATATTTGGAAAGACCGGCTCATCGTGGCGGGAACAGCTCAATATGATTGTTGCTGACAATCATTGTTCTATGCGGGCAAGGGTGACAGTGGCTCAAACTGTGTATGACAACTTCTGTATGGAAAAAGCCAGAGGGGAGCTTGTGAATACAGATGAGGTTATGCCGGATCTGGATACACTTAAGAAAGCCGTGATGGACGGCAGAAAATCAGCCTGTGATGGAGTGGACAGTTACGCCGTAGGAAAGTAAGGAGGGGTAAGCATGGCAAGACGCAGAAAAAGTATACTGGGGCTTTCATTTAGCTGGAAAAAGGCGTTGGGAATCACCGGGGCAAAGCGGAAGATTGCAAAGGCGACAGGGATTCCGACCACGAAGCAAGGCCGGAGGAATAAACTGGCCAGAATGCTTTTTAAATTTTAACGAGGGGAATTTTTATGCAGAAGTATGTAGTTTTACAGGTGGTTTTGAAAGAAAAGCTGATTGGTGTAGGCTCAAAAAACCTTACGGAGCTGGAGAATATCATCAATGAGCAAGCATCCAAGGGATACCGGCTGCACACTATATCAACCACATCATCGGGCAGCAAGGGCGTGATGGGCGGTGACAGGATACAGGCTACTATGATTTTTGAGCGGTTATAGCAAATAAAAAGAACCTCCTGCTCCAGCAGGAGGCTTTTTTTAGAGTACCACTGCATGGGTGATACAAAAAATACATATATATCTTATCACTCCATGCGGTAAAAACAAGGAGGTGTTCTTATGTTTTTCAAAAGCTACGAAAAACAAATTGTGGAAAGATATCACATGCCGCCGGAAGATGTGATCGCTTGGCAAAACTTACTCACCGGCTGTATAACAAACGAGATTCACCTAAGCAGAGAAAGTTTAATGGAAACGTCTTTGAGGACTTTAGAGCAACACAATCGAATAATTGACGATTGTGTCCGGTTGGTAAACACCACAACAAGCCCATATGTTTTTTTCAAACGTTGGGATATGCTTCTTTATCACTGCCAGATAGTCAATAAATATGAAAGGTTTATCCCTTTCAATCACCCGTTGCCATCAGAACAGTATGCTATGATTTTGCATAATAGATATGCTACTGAAAAGCTTTTTATAAAAAGAGCGTTCGATAGTGCTTCTGAATCTGCGGAAAAGCTTAAAACTCCGGCAGGAAGAAAAAGAAAAATTGATAATTTTTTTATAGATATAGAATCCTATAGCGATAAGTTTTTGCCGGAAAGTCTGGAATATATTGAAGTTTTAAAATCAGAAAAGAATATGTTTTGAATAGTCAATATGTGTTTATATGCGTATGGTATTGACTGCGTTACATTTATAAGATATGCTTGTTTTAACAAAAAGGCCTCCTGTTGGGGTAGGAGGCCTTTTTTAGAGTACCACTGTATGGGTGTGATACGAAAAATACATATATATCATATCACTCCATGCAGAAAAATGCAAGGAGGAATGGAAAAATGTGGGCTGAAGAATTGGAAAGTGGAAAGGTTAAATTTGTAGAGCGCTATACAAACCCTCTGACGGGCAAATACGGGCGTGTGTCGGTGGTGATGGAGAAGAACACGGCAAGCACCCGGAAAGTCGCTCTGGACGCGCTTAACGAAAAAATACGGGGCAAACTGGAAGCCATAAACACAGAGCCGGAAGAAAAAGGGCTGACGCTCGGGAAGCTGAAAGAGCTGTATCTGGCATACCAGAAAAAGGCCTTTAAGCTGTCCACCTACAGGCGGAACTACTACAATCTCAACACTACTATCAAGCGTCTTGGGTCTGATATACTGGTGTCCTCCCTGTCAGCCGGATACATCAAACAAAAGATGGACACGCTCGACCTTGAGAACGGCTCATATAACGAGTATATCACAAGGTTTAAGGCAATGCTGCGCTGGGGCTACGAGAATGACCTGGTGGCTGATATACGCTATCTGGACAAGCTCAAAAAGCTCCCAAGCGATACACGCCGGGAAAAGCTGGTAAACAAATACCTGGAGCGGGAGGAGCTTTCCGCACTGCTCAAGGAGATGTCCTCGGAACGGTGGAAGCTGCTCACGGAGTTTATGGTGCTGTCCGGCCTGCGCTATGGTGAGGTATGCGGGCTGGACAAGAGCGATGTAAGCCAGCAGGAGCAGACGATCCACGTCACAAAAAACTATGACTATAATAACCGGGTACTGACAAGCACAAAGACCTTTACCTCCACCCGTGACGTATTTATCCAGCCGGAACTTGCGGACGTGTGCAAAAAGATTGACGATTTTTTTGACACGGCAGGGCTGCGGAAGTCCTCAACGCTCTTTTTCCCGGATCTCGATGGCGGATATATGCACTACTATGACTACGCAAAGTATATGCGGGAGGTCAGCAAAAAAGTGATAGGCCGGGAGATCACCCCGCACATACTCCGACACACTCATGTGTCATTACTGGCAGAAGCAGGCGTACCACTGGAGGCCATATCCAGACGGCTGGGGCATTCCGGCAGCAAAGTCACAAAAGAAGTGTATATGCACGTCACAAAAAGGCTGGAGGAGCGGGACCGGAAGAGGATATCAAATACATCTTTGTTATAAAAAGAGCCGTCCGGTTTGCCCCGGGCGGTTCAATTTTTTCATTCTTGCCCCTTTTTTGCCCCATAAAATCATGACATAGCCCGGAAAGTGGCTTATTTACGGCATTTTTTGGCATAAAAATAAGCGGGTGATGGGAATTTTTTAAATGTGCAATAGTGTTAAAAGGTGCATAAAATCAAGGCTTTTTGAAGTTGCAATGTACAAAAGTGTCTATATATGTCTGATTATTTGCCCCTTTTTTGCCCCCTCTTTTATCATAAAAAACCCGTTCGGAATTAACCAGACGGGTTTTTACTTACAAGGCTCTCAAACACCTCCCCTATACAACTATACTACCATTCAATCCAAGAGCCGTCAACCAGCTCTTCAACCTTCCCATAGTTTACGCTCTCAAAAATGCCATCGGAAAGCTGACCTTCCAGCTCCGCCTCGCACTCTTCGGCGGTGTTGCGGGTGATCCGAATGATACTATATTCATTTGTCCCGGTCTTGTCGTAGTTCTCAACCTCGATCTCCCGGATATCCTCGCCCTCCGTCCAGTTGTATTTATAAGACGGCTCGAAGCTCTCCCGCTGTCTGTGTCCGTTTGCTCCCCATACTCTCCATGTTCTTACTGCCATTTTACTTTTCCTCCTTAACTTTTCTGATGGTGAGCGTATCGCCCACCATATCCAACTCTATGCTCCTGTCCTCTGGGGTGACCCCGAGTGCTTTTATCATCTCCGCCGGGACTGTCAGCCTGTAGATCAAGGCGTTCTTGCTGGCCGTCCCGCCAGACTTACAAACTGTTATTTTTTTCTTCAAGTTCCCGCTCCTCCTCGCTGTTTATGGCCTGGTATGTTTTTCTAAGCTTCTCGATGGCTTCAAGGGTAAGATTACCAGACTTTTTCATTTCCTCAGCGGCCTTTCTGGCCTTTACTGCAAGCTCAAGATTTGTTGCGTATAGTATCTTGTACTGTTTTCCATTCAGATTTATATGAGCTTGCCATTTTTCATTTTCTTTATTCCAATAAACTCCGGGATATCCAGATTCTTTTCTCTCTCCCGTGGCGGTTCTTCTTCTCGAAAACTCTCGTTTGGCTGCAATGGCCTTTTTCGCGTTATCACGTTTCCACACCAGGGATTGTTTGTTGTCAACCTCTTTTAGATGGGTTGCACCACATTCCGGGCAAAATCTCCTGAGCCCAGAAGTTTTTTCGATTTCTTTCCCGCATATCTCGCAGTGTATTATACTTCCAAGTTCTGTAACATGCCCCGCTCTCTTGCGGGCTCTGTATTCCCTTTCAGCTTCTCGCCTGCGCTCTGTCCTGCAAGATGGGCAATATCTAGATCTCGGGCCGCCTGTAAAAGTGCGGCCACAATTTGTGCATACCCTCGGGAGCAGTGTCGGTTTAGAAACACGGATTTTCCTTTGCAAACTCCCACTCCTCTCCGAATTTCTCTTCATGGCGCTTTGCGTACTCATCGAAGAACTCCTGGTCTGTACACGGTGCAAGCTCGTTGTGAATCTCCTCGCGGATCTCATCGTCCATATACATTACAGCTACATCGAAATCAACCTCAACACCATACTTGTTTACTACCATTTTTCTCATTTTTTTTATCCTCCGTTCCTTTGATGATTTAAGTATATCACTATTTGTACAAATAGTCAAGCATTATTTTAAAATAAATTAAAAAAATCCCCGGATTGCTCCGGGGATCTCTCAATTCCATCTCAAAATATCAACAGTTGCCGCTCCGACAATACCATCTACCTTGATACCGTAGTTCTTCTGAGCTGCCATTACTGCCGCTCTGGTACCATTTCCGTAGATTCCATCGATATTGCTCTTACCCTTGCTGTTCTTTGCGGGCAGGAATCCAAGCCGAATCAGGTGGTACTGGATCCATTTGACATCGTTTCCGGACATCATCGGCTCTTTCAGCTTGATGGTTCTGGTCGGCACCGGGTACGGATTGCCGACTGTGGCACGTGGGCGGGGATTGCCTGATACTACGATGACGGTGTGCCCCTTAGTCTTGGTGACAAGGATATCACCGTTATATACAGGTGTCTTTGACTGGTTTACATAAGCAATCTTTGTAAACAGTCCGGTGGCAGCCAATACCCTGGCCTCGTTGGCTGTGGTAAAGTTGCCCGGGTCTCTCCCGGTCGCTTCCCGTACCGCCTGCCGCACCAGGGAGCTGCAGTCTGCATTGGTCTTGACCTTGGTGTTAATGCCATGCTTAACCACGCCCAGCCGGTCAGACTGACTGTATCCGATGTTTGGATTGTTTGCCGCTTTAATGCCCAGCTCTGCGATTGCGTCAGCGTGTGACACCTTTTTTGGGCGCAGGATATACCACCCTCTCCGGTGGGTATACATGGCCTGCATACTCACCTCGCCCCGGGTGTCATTGGTCTTTGATTTCTGTTTCTGGTCTCCGGCCTTGCCGCCGGAGTATCTGCCACGCTCATCTGAGCGGGCAGAAGATACCATGATCGCCATCGTTTACGCCTCCTCGCCGACTTCCGGGATTCCGGCCACGCTCGTCAGGACGGACACCACAGCCGCCAGTGCTGACGCACTCGCTACCATCTGCCAGTCTACGGCGCCCATGACTGCAGCTGCTCCAATGACACCTACAGCCGTCTGCGCCGCTGTCTTAATCGCCCGGACAGCTGCAGCCTTTACCCACTTCTGGGTATTCACATTTGCCTTAAATACACAGTTCTTCATACTCTTTCTCCTTTCTACATTCCGGCCTGCTGGAAGATGTACCCCAGCACAAGGCCGATGATTACAGTGATCACATAGCTGGAGACTGACCTCCATTTCTCGCCGTCCTTACTTTCCAGTTTTTCCAACCTGTTGCCCTGACTCTCTTGCTCTTTTACCATGCCCTTGATAGAGTAGGCCAGCTTCTCCACCGAGGACGTCAGAACTGACAATTGTTGCACATTCTTTTCCAGGATCTCGATCCGGCGGTTCTGGCGGTGATTCTCCTCTTCGATTCTTTTGGCAAACTCCTCATGCTCTGCCCTTGTAATTGCTGCATCCATTGGTTTCTCTCCTATGGGTATGTTTACGGGTTACAAAAAGACCGCTTCTGTGATGTCGCAAAAACGGTCTGGTTTACAGGTTACTTGGTTCGGCAAATGCAAATATACCTTACTGTCCGGTTATCGCATGGGGCAGATCTTCCCGCCCTGTGACCTCTACGCTGTCCGCATCTGTCAGCACTGTGTTGATGCCGGATAGGGCTTTGGCAGGTGCGTTCCCGGTCGCTGAGAATGATGCAGGAGTTGCCACCTTATAGCATACATTCATACCATCGGGGAATTTCGCAACGTATGCTTCTTTTGAGCTCAGACCTTCTGCTTTCAGATAGATGTCTCCCGATACTGACACTCCTAAACCAATCGCTCCACTGTTGATTTCTGCTGCTGGCTTTGTTTGGAAGTAATCACACACTCCATCAAATGCAATACTATCAGATGACGGAAGCTGTATATCGTTCAGAATATTCTGGGAAGCGTAGCCAAGCATAGCTTGTATTCTTGCGTTATAGTCCAGATTTTCCATCCGAATATTAACCTTGTTATATTGCGATTCTCCATCTCCGCTCACAGCATCCACAGATCCGCCGTAGATGGTCTCCGGGAGGGTGAGCGTGGTAGTATCGCCGGTGTAGGGGGTATATTCCGCCGGTTGACTGGCGGTAATAGATGCGTTGTATATGCTGCCTACACCCAATGGGCCATTCGGCGCACCTTCTACAGCAGAATCACGACCGCACGCATAGCAATACACATGTTCAATTTTCCCAACTGTATCTTCTGTTATGTCAAGTTTTAATGATACTTTTTCAATCAAAGGCAACTTTGTTTTTTTCGTAATCGTCTTTCCAGCTGTGTATGATAGATATTTATTGCCGTTCCCCATTATTGAGATTCTTAAGGCATTTGCTTCTGCCGTATCAGAAGTATACCTTTCTGAAAATTTATCTAGCGAAAAATCGAAATTTATATAGTATACGCCGGACGGAAGCGTATTGAGGGCATCAACCATATTGGGGTACTCAGTCGCCCATGTTACATTATCAAGGCCGTCTCCGCTATATATGTTTTCCCCGCACCGTGTCACCGTCACGCTATCACGCCCCTTAATCGGCCTGATATTTTCCGGTGACGGATCACCCGTCCCCTCCTGCATAGGCTCCCATGATGCAGTAATCCCCAGCGGATACCCTTCCACCGGATAGCACTGTACCGGATTTCCGGATACTTTCAAGGGTGGGCAGAGCATATCCACGATGTGCTTGGATGTCCACGGCTTACCATCTACGGCGGTATCGTCCGGGGTAATGTTGGCTATCTTCGTATTTACCGCACTAAGCTCTTGCTCTACTGTGGTTTCTTTCCAATGCTCCGGATTCCAATTCTCTGCAACTGTGATATCCTGCTTGGCCTTATAGAGGGTATTGTTGTGGATGCAGGTCTCGCCTGCGGTGTAAGGCCTGATCTGATATCCATCTGATATGTTTTTGTTGTAGTTGATGTTTGGTGGGATTATCCCCTGCATTCCCATATGATCTTCCTCCTATTTGATCCCCCAGATTCTTTGCGGTATAAGTACTGTGTCGTCTGTTGCCCACTTTCCGCCGGAGTCTACGTCTATCTTCATCCCGTCGTAAAAAGTGACGCTTGTGCCGTCGTTTTGTACAGTCCTAGACTCCCGCTGAATATATGCAGCTCCGCTGACTGGTGTAAGTACGCTATCATATATCGCTAGTGCCCTCATCCCGCTGATAACCTCTACTGTTGTCATTGCTACACTGCTCACCCGGAAGTCTATACTTATCTTTTTATATGGAGACGTAACCAGATCTATTGCCTGCTCTCCAAAAGTTGTGTCCGGATTAGGGTTTTGCCATATGAGCTGATACGTACTCATATTGTTTTTTATATCGCCTATTTCCGATTCGGCAGCTTCCACTTTTTGTCGCACACTGTCTATTTCGGCTCCTTTCAATTGCAATTCATTTGTGACCGTTGTAGTCACCGCTTTTCCCTCATTCCAGCCGCCCGACTCCTTCGCCTCCGTGAAGCGCTTTAACTCCTGGTTATAGATGCAGTAATCTCCAACTGCATAGGAGGCAGTTTCCGAAAAGTCCGCTGCTATAACCGCAAGATCTAGGGCTCCGGCGCCTCCGCTCTCTTCGGTTCCCGCGCCGTTGTAGGCTCGGATTGTAAGCCCTATAGCCGGTTTCTCCAAGCAGTAGAAGGTGACCTGGCCAGCTCCCTGGAGTACACCCTGCAGCTTGGCATATTCGGCTCGCTCTTCTTCGGTCGGAATCGTTCCGGCTGTAACCTGCGCATAGGTAGCAGCCTTTTCCGCTGTCATGCCTTTTGCGGATACCGTCTGGGAATATGGGGGCGCTGTGCCCTCCCAGGCTCCAGCGGAAAGCGTCAGGGTCACATCGTAGAAGCCTGTCTCCGCTTCCGGGAATGTAAAGTCCAGGACAGCTGCGGATTCGGTCCCTGAATTCCGCACAGTCGGCACGGTACCGACTGGCGTCTGTTCTACGGTTCCCACCGTTATCGAGGCAGCTTCTCCCGGATCGCCTTTCAGACCGTTCTTTTTCAGCTCTTCGACTTCTGCCAGCGCCGTCACAAGGGCGGTAAACTCGTTTGTACTCTCCGGGGCTGTATCGTCAATATTGGACGGGTTGACCCGCACGTTAAAGATGGGCGTGCTGATATCAGTCATGCTCGCACCGTCCCCGGATGTCATGCGGATCTCCACCTGTACCATGCCCGGCAGTGCCAACATCTGGTTGGTAAAGTCAAGCTGTACGTTTGTCCCGGACAGCGTGGCGGCAAGGAATGAGACCGTACCGTCCGGCTTTTTCGCCCAAAAGGTCAGCCCCTCGTCCGTGGGCTGGATAATTGCGCCGTTGGCTTTCAGCGTGACCTGTGCGCCTCGGCCTATGTTGTTCTGCTGCGCCTCCATGATGGGGAGCGGGTAAGGTCTAAAAAGGTCAACTTCTATTGGATAATATAATCGCATTTATGCCCTCCTATGATACCACAGTTATAAGCCCGTTCTGGACCGTCAATCTGCTTGTTCCCATAGTCACTGTGCCGCTCCACCCTTCTGCAAAGTATGCACTTCCATATACAGAGAGTTTTCCAAGCACCTGCGCATCGCCGTCAAAGGCTGCTGCTCCATCTGCGCCAAACGGGATCCGGAATCGTCTATCATTGTTATGGTATCCCGTAAGTGCTTCACCAGAAAGGACAAGCTTCGAGTTTCTTTGGTAGATATACTCCAGGGATTTGTAGCTTGCTAGACTGCTGTCCATGTGGAATCCGTTGGCATCAATCCTTGCCGCCTCGTTTCCGTTTGCGTCCAACACCCTGCAAACGCCGTTCCCGTTCTCACTACCGCCCAAGGTTAAGGTTCCGCCCTTGATGATATTAGCCACCATCGTCCCTGTGACGATCCAATCAGCCACAAATCCGTTTTGCTCAAAACTCCAAACGGTGTCATAGGGGCCATTGGCTCCGTTGTGTGAGTATGTGATACCGTTAAGGTTAAGCCATAGGATTTTTTGCGCCGTGGCCTCGTCCTCGGTGTCCATGATCTTGATACCGTTCGGCTTGCCGTCTGCGTTCTGCGTGATAAGCATATTCCCGCCGTTATATCCGGCGATGGAATCCGCCATGTTGTCAATTAAGGCCTGCATATTCTGCCGGAATGAGCTGTTCGGATTCTCAATCTCTGCCTTGATGTTTTTAACGGTGGTTTGGATCTTGGGTGCTGTGCTGGACAGCGTGACAACATTCTTTTCGGGGTAGTTCGGGTATCGCCAGTACTCAACCACCTGATAGTCAAGCGTAATCTCCTTGATATCGTCAATCAGCCGCACCACGGAAAAGAGGGAAAAGTCCTGCCATGAGTACATCTCCGGGTTGGTAGCCGCCAAATCGTACACGGTACACTCATAAGAGCGATCCGGGCTTCCCCCGGTCTTTACTGCCGCCTGTGCAGCCGCCAGAAGATTGTCTTTGATGGTGTAGCGCTCGTCCTGCCAGTACGCACAAATTACCTTGTCGGTATAGCCGTGATACTCTACATAGGGCTTGCCGTCATTGATATCCGCAAAGCTTAAGCCGTCCTTGCCGTAGGCGTAAAGCCTTGTAAAAAAGTCGGTGCTCTTGCCCTTAAAGTTAATTTCTGTCAGATTAAGCTCCCGGCTCGCAAACGCCCCAAGGGGCTTAAATGCCGAAAGGGTGTAGGCTCTTACAATCTTTGCAGACACGTCAAACCGAAACACTACGCCATAAGTATTTACACACTGCTGGATCACCTCCAGCGGCGTATAATTGCCCTCAATCGTCCTGCTGATGGTGCTGCCGGAGTTATCCACAAACAGCCACCCGGACGGGAGTACACCGTCAACCGTCTGCTGCAAGGTTGCGGAGTTGTTGCTGTATCCCAGCTTCATTTCTGCCTTTAAGGCGTCAAGGTTAAGCTGGCACTTGACTTTTGCGGTGCTTGCCCCAGCGTCTATCGCCTTAATCAGATACGGCTGCTCATACTCAATCACAGCCTCCTCCAGTATGTGCGGATAGTTTTCGTCATAGATCGACATGTTGAAAATCAGCTCATCCAGTCCGTTGGATTTTTCGCAGATATAAAAGTCGTCTACATTTAAGACGGCACTTACATCTGATATAAGCTTAAGCATTCCATTTCCCTCCTATTTAAAAGTATACCGGGTAAAACTCTACTGTCAGAGTGTCGGCGCACTCCAGATTATTAATCCCCGGCTTAAGGCTCGGGAACCGTATCCACTCCGCATTTTCTGCCGCCGGAACTCCGTCCACCAGAATCCGCTTATTAATGCCGTCAACCACAAGGCGCTGGCCTGCGGTAACGGTCTTAAAGGTCACGCTCCCAACCTTGTACCCGGTGCCGGAAGTCCCGACCGTACAGGACAGTATGCAGTCTGTATCCGGGAGGGTACTGTCACACACTACTGTATTGCCTGTCACAGTCACCTTGTCCCCATGACGTACACCAATAAGCGTATACTCCACCTCGATAAGCTCCTGGGCGGGGTACGAAGAATCCCCGATAGCTGACAGGTATGCGGAGTACTGGAACCCATCATCCATCAAAAGCTCATTTTTTCCAAAAATCAGCATATCAAAAAGGCTCTTTTTGCGGGTCACATCGTCCCGGTCCGTACCCTCAAACACCACCGGTAGGGTAAGAGTCATAAACCCTGTCGTGCTGGTTAAGAGGACAAAGCTTGACCGATTGCGCCCCTTAAAGGCTGCCGTGTCAAGCTGATATCCGCTTGTCTTGTACTCCATGCGGAGCTGCCCGCCGTAGTCGGCTATATCAATGCCGTTTATCCACATCTTACATCTCCTCCCAGCTTAACTGCTCGCCTGTCCACCATGCGCTCGCTCTTGCCACTTCCCGGCCGTCCAGATAGAGCGGGACTGTGATTTCTGCCCCGGCCTTGTAACTGCCGGAGAATCCGCTGGTCAAGTCTTTTGCATACTCGCTCACATCTGGGATGTTATAGCTTACGTCTGCGGTCAGCCCGGCGATTGCCCGGCTTCCAAGGTCACGGGCGGCGTCCTCTGCCAGAGTATCCTCGTCAAAAGCCTGTTCCAATCCTTGCGGAACCGTAACGCCGATCTTTTTTGCCTCTTTCGATGGCGAATGAGAATCGAAAGCTCTTTTTAGCGAATTCAGCGCATTTCTTGCCAGGCTCTTGGCCTTGTCATACAGGTATGATGCGGCCCCCATGAGGCCGTCCCCAATGCCGTGAACGACATCTTTCCCGACCTGCCACCAGTCCACATTGTCGAACGAGTGGAGGATATCGTGAACAAGTTCCAATGCTGCGACTGCCAACCTTGGCGCAGCCCTAAGTAACCCATTCACCAACGCCACAACCAGCCGGATCGCTGTCTCTATGATTTGCGGGAGTCGTGAGCCAATCCCTTCCACAAGTGCCTCTATCAAAACAGCCGCCGTCTCTATGATGTCGGGAAGCATAGATATGAACCCGTCAATCAGCGTCATGATTACGTTCAGGGCGCCGTCCATGATCTCCGGTCCGTTGTCCTTGACAGACCCCAAAAAGGCCTCTACCAGCTTAACCGCTGTATCCACAAACTTAGGCGCACCATTGAGCAGCTCTGTGATGGCTTCAGTCAACACCACGCCCGCAGTCTCAATAGCACCCTCAACACCGCCCTCCTGCGCCGCTGTAGTCAGCTCGTCAACCCACTCATTGACCTTCGGGAGCGCGTCCTGCGCCAAAGAACCGAATAGATCCTCCGTCAGTGTACCAGCCAACGCCGATACATTGTCCTTAAGCGTGGACATCTGGCCCTCAAACGTCTTGGACTGGTTTTCCATAGCGTTGTAAAACTGCCCGCCGGATTCGGTCGCCGTAATGAGTGCATCGTTCAGCTCCTCAAATGATACGCCTCCCGCAGATACCCGCTTTCGGACTTCCGCCATGCTCTCGCCCGTCTTATCCGCAATAATCTGGAGCGGATTAAAGCCCTGGTCGATCATCATGTTGATCTCTTCCAGGGACGCGTATCCATTGGACTGGACACGGCCGAACGCCGTCGCCATTGTACCAAGAGCCTGCGCATTGCCCTGCGCTACATCGCCCAGCCTTTTAAGCTGATCCGGAAGCTTTTCGGCGGACGACCCAAACGCCAGAAGAGTCTTTGACGCGTCAGCCAGATCTGTCATTGCCAGAGGGGTATGCGCCGCAAGCGTCTTAAGCTTATCCGTAAGAGCTGTGGCCTTTTCTGCGTCCCCCAGCATCGTGGTGAATGCCGTCTGATAGGATTGCATCTGGGCGTTGTATTCAATACCCATTTTTGCAACAGCCGCAAGACCAGCACCAGCCGCCGATGTGAGGCCGACAAATGCCACTCCTATACCTTTTAACGCCTTTTTTCCAACCTTCCCGAGCTTGTCGAATTTGCTGGAGCTTTTTTTGACTGGATTGTCAAGCTTGCCAAGGCTTGCTTCTGTCTTTTTTATCTCCTCATCAATGCCGCTGTTGTCAACGACTGCTTTATATCTTACCTCGCCAACGTCTGGCATATATCATCACCTGCCTTTTGCCTGTGCTTCCAGCATTGAGTACAAGCCCCTGAGTGCTTTTTCTTTTTGCCCCGGGGTCTTTTTTATCGCCACCTCGGCCTTTGCCTTGATAAGTGCCGCCCGCTCTTTTGCGTTGTACTTGGTGGGCTCCGGGATCTCCCTCTGCCGGATCTCGATCCGGTCTGCAAGGCGCGTCCCCCTCGGGATACCCTGCAAAAGCTCTGTAAACTCCCGCCATGTGAGCGCGTCCGTGTGCAAATTTATCCGGTACGACTGCCAAAAAGCCGAAAAAATCAGCGGTGAATCCTGCTCAAAGTCAATGACAGGCTCGCCGCTGTTTTTTTTGGTGTCCGGGAAAATGGTCTTTATCACTTTTTCCAGTAGTTTCGGCTCGTCCGGGTGCTTGCCTATGATTAAGTTTGCAAGCGCCACCTCAACCTTGATTTGCTCGGACAGCTCCGGATCGTCCAATGCGTCCAGTGACGCAAGTACATTTTGCCATCCAAGATTGAGCTTGTAGGTCTTGCCGCAATGCTCAACCGTATCCTGCTCTTGCTCGTACAGTCTCATCGTCTCATCCGGCGGAATCTCTCCGCCCGCTCTTTCATGGCGGCCTGTACCTGCGGGTTTATCACGTCAGACACAAACGGGGCTATGTCCATAAGCATTTCCGTCCACCGGCACTTGTCCGGGTCATCGTCACTGTAAAAAGCCAGAAGCTTATCACAGCCCGCCCGTCCGAAGATCAAGCTGAAAAACTCGGTCAATACAAGGCCGTATGATGTCAGAGCCGCCTCATCGGTTGGGTTGGTCTGTAAATTGTGCTGAGCCTCGCCCAGCATTGCCCGGAGGCGGTTGTACTGTGCCAGAATGTCATCTATATAGAGTTTGACGGGGAGGCGCAGAGCCTCCTCGACTTTAGAATCGTTAATAACCAACTCATCGTTTATTGTCTGTTTGCGCTGTACTGTGTACATTCCATTCCCTCCTCTTTTTTTACTGTTTTGCTACTACAGTAGCCTGTCCGGTTGCCACTACTACACTGGTGGACGTGTTGACCATTGCCACGGTCACAAAGTTACCGTTGGGGATGGTGTAATCTCCGGCGGTAAAGTCATTCCACCCAGTCAGTACGCTTCCGACTGTTGCGGTCGGCGCTACAGAGCCATAAGCCCATACATACTTGCAGCCAGCCGCCGCCTGCTCCGGCACTACGGACAGCGCTGTGTCCCCGGTCGCTGTGCCAGCTACGGACTTAACCTCAAGGGTTGCCCCCGGCGTGATGGTTGTCAGTGTCGGCTTTCCGTTAAAGCGTACCTCAAAGGATACCGCGGATCCGTCCGTGGTGCCGCCACCCAGATCCGTCATGTTGGCCAGAGTAATCGGACACGTGATCTGGTTAATCGTGCCGTCCGCATTGCCTACGGAGATCCGGAAGTTGGTGTTCCGCTCAACCATCAGGCCGTACTTGCGGGCAGCGTCGAAGATGTAATCCTGTGCGGGGTCTCCGATGATTCTGCGGCCTGTGCAGGTGTAGGCCGGAGCCATGCCCGTCACGTAGTTACTGGCGTAGCCCTTGTTGGAAAAGAAAAAGTACTGCTGTACTACCTCATTGAGCGCTTCGGAAAAGTTCTCAATGCCCTCTCCAAACGGCTCCCATGTGCGCTGCTGTCCGTTCGGCGTGGTGTCAATCTCGCACTGGATGCCATGCGCTACAAGTAAAAAGTTATCTGCCATTATACTGCTCCTTTCTTGTTGTAAAACTTCACCCGGAGGCTGGAGCCCAGCACCCAGTTCCGGTTTTCCTCCCGCCCGATGACACTCGGGGCGGCGGTTGTCTCTATTGCGTAAATCTGCCAGTCCTCCGAATATGGGAGGGCTTTTGATGTCGTGAGTGCGTGGTGTGCTCGCTCCATATCAGTCATTACAGTGTGCAAATCCTCACCCTTGCCGTTAAAAAGCACCGGAAATGATTCGTTTGTAGTCAGCGGTCGGAATGTGGCAATCGGTGAGCCTCCCGCCATGCTGACAGCGTAGCCGTCAAGCGGAGGCACTGACCCAATCACCACCCTTTTCCCGGTGATGGATTGTGTCATCTTCTGGATAGATTTGATGATTTCCTCTCTCATTTAAGCGCCTCCGTAAATGCATTCTGTGCGACTTTTTGCCAATCATCACCATGCGCGTCCTTGGCCTTATCTGCCCATGCGCTCCCAGTCCCCGGCGTGGTGTAGTGCTTGACCTGGTGGCTTCCGTCTGCTCTTGCTCCAAACCACTGATACCCTGCATATACGCCACGCCAGACAAGATCTTTCCCGTCCTCGGTATCCTCAATCTGACACGAGTCCCGCAGGATATGCTCGCCATCATCGGGCACGTAGTCCAGACTGTCATTTTTGATTTGGATTGCAAGGGCTTCCGTGGCGGCCTTGCTCGCTTTTTCCAGTGCTGCCGCCCATGCGGCTCTGTCTGTCTTAACCTCTATAGCCATTAAACCAGCCCCAGTTCTATGTGATGGATTTTTGAGCCATCGCAAGCGTCCGGCACAAGGTCAACCGTCAGCACCTCGTACTCGCTTAATGCCTTACCGCCTTGGTTTTCAATCACCGCCCGCATGGGCTTCCCGGCCTCCAAACTCTGCGCAAGTAACGCCTGGTAGTCAAGCTGCGGTGTGGACAGCCGAGAATCGACAAACAGGATAGATGACAGCGTCACCTCGGTATTGTTTACCGTTTTCCGGATCTCGTTTGTGTCCTGCAAGTGTACCCTCTTAACTGTGTACTCCTCCCATGTGGGAGTTTGCCACTCGTCCATAGCTGTGCAGACCTTAAGCGTCACCACACTCCTAAGTAGCTGCTGCGGTATTGGTCTAAGCATTCGACGCTCCTTTCCATGAGCCCTGACTGCTCCAGATATACGGATACCGCCGGGCTTATCATCATCTGTGCTGCGGTCTGCTCCGTCTTGCCGCTGTCTACGTGTACCTTTCCGACCGTAAAGCCTTGGCCTGCCTGTCCGGTCATGGTTGACTCCATACCATACTGATAGGTGTACAGGATTTGAGCCGCCGTCGCCTTTTTAACAAGTGCCTGTGTATAAGCAGGCAGGGCGGACAAGCCGCCCCGCTGAATCTTATACCGTGTCACACTGTCGATTAAGTCACTGGCAAGCTCGGCGTACACCGGAAACTCCTCTTCCGTCAGCGGGCAAGTGCCGTAGATTGCAAGATATCCGTTATAATCAATGTACGCCATTATTACCCCTCCTTATCAGCCGCCTACTACTGCGGACGCGCTGCCTGCTGCGGTTGCTGCGTTGCCCTTGGTAACGTTGACCAGTGCCACTGTGATGACGTGGCTTGCCGCGGTGGTGATATCGTCACCGTTCTTGACCTCAGTCCAGCCGCTGGTGAGCTTCTGGCCATAGGTCACGGTCTCCGCACCTGTGCCGTCCTTAGCTACGTACTTCATGCCGTACGGAGCCTCCGGAAGATTGAGCACTGTGTGTGTGCTGTCTGCTCCTGCGCTGGTCGTAAAGGTCAGCGTGCCGATGGTCGGAAGTGCCGCGATGTTGGCAAAGATACCCGGCAGTCTCTGGTTGAGCGCAAATACATCGTAGTAGTAGCGCTCGTAATACAGCCACTTGCCTTTGCTCTGCGCGGTCGGTGCGGACATCATGGATACATCGTATACCACCGGGGCGGCAATGGAAGCCGGGTTATACATCAGGAGGTTGATCTGCTGTGCGTTTTCCGCCGGTGTCCAGCCAAGCGTAAAGTCATAGGCGGTCTTGAGCACATCGGACGGTACCTCCATGATGGACACGCCGTCCAGCTTACCTACATTGCGGTCGATATTGCGGATACCTGTGTCAGCCTCTACAAATCTGGTGATACCAGCCGCCTCCTTGAGTAGCTTATAAGCGTCCGGGGTGATCTTTGCGCGGATCTGATCTCTCGGAACTCTCTGGTCTACCATGTACGCAAGGTAGGAGTCCCATGTTGCCAGAATGTTGTCAGCGGTCAACGCTGTCGCGTCCACGCCACCAAACGCGGAAGCCGCTGCCGCCAGTTTGGAAGCTGCATAAGCGTCCTGCTCCGGGATCTTCTGAAACTCGTTGAAGGTCTTGGTGATATTTGCCAGGGTTACGATTGCATCCTCCTGGATATCCATCGGGTCAACCAGTGTATCCCACTCACGATCCATGCTCATGGTGAGGATCTGCTGATCTGCGTTAAAGTTGCGCTTAAAGTTGCCGTCAATGCTATCTCTGTTGGTATCTCTTGCTCCGCCTACGGTCATGCTCTGGACAGCTACAGACTTGCCGCCAATGGGCTTATAAGTCGCGCTGTTCGGGCTGCCGTACAGGTCGGAGAAGTAAGACCAATGCGGGTAAGCGTTGGCCATCGCCTTGCTATATTCGGTTGTGTAGTTGAGTGTCTGCTGTTCGAATGCCATATTCGTTCCTTTCTTACTTCTTTCCGCCGAACCAGATACCATCTACCGTGGTCTTTTCCTGACCTTTCGGCATGGTGCCGGATACACCCGCGCCAAACTGCGGGGTCTTTACTGTCTCGGTTGTGGTCGGCTCAAAGTACTCTTCGTAATCTTCCGCGACCTTTTTTAACTGCTCCTCAACGCTCGGCGCTCCCTCCTCGCGGTTGAGCATGTTGTAAACGGTTTCGCGGAATTTAGGTTTAATGCCGGAGAAGTCATCAGTGCCAAGGGCGCGGAGCATGTCACGCTCGCCCTGAAGCTTTTTATACTCATCCGACTGGGTTACATCTACAGGCGGCTGATTCTCGGCGGCCTTTTTGACCTCCTCATCAATCTTTGCCTGCATATCTGCCTTGGGGATATAGTCTGCCAGACTGGTGGAGTATAACGTCATGACCTTCTCCAGCTGCTCCTCTGTCAGCCCATATCCTGTTAATGTCTTGCGTGTAAATGCCATATTGGCCTCCTTCCGATATCGCTCGTCGCTGCGAATTGCCCGCACGGTACGGCTGCGGACTGCCACGATTTGCGGCACAGTTTAACGCCTTGTCACAGGGGCGATAAAAAAGCACCCCCGGAGGAGTGCGTCTCAATATACTGCGTTGCTATATAACCCCATAGCCGGGAGATAAAGGATCACCTCCTTAATCGTCGTCAATGTCTGACCCATCACCAAGGGCCGCGGCCAACTTAAAGTTGGCTTCTTTGTTCCAGTAGTATTCGTACTCTTGGAGCCGGTTCTGAACGCTTACAGGTACAACTGCTTCCGCCGCCTGCATGAGCCCGGCGGTTGCTCTAAAATATTCCATGCACAATCTAAAACTCTCGGTAAGCTCCCGCGGCTCCGTACTCAATACGGTGCTGGAGTATGTCAGCACTGCGTCTGATATGCTCGGCTCACGGTATCCAAGGGCGATCCCCATCTCTGCAAGGTCATCGACCTGCTCGCTCATGGTCTCGTACCACTTTCCAAGCTGCTTATGATTTGCGAACCACGCGGCGTCTTTTCTTAGGTTCCGGTGCAGTGTCATCAGATTCTGCACCAGAATCTTCATGTACGCTATCAGCTTCTGATACTCGTTCACTCTTTTCCTCCTCCTTTCCGTTTACTATGTGTTCCCGGTACTCTTCCGGGGTCAGAAACAGACCACACTTAATGCAATGCACTCCGTCAGCCCGTCCCTCAAACTCATGTTTACAGTCCATATTGCCCTCCTTATTTGATTTGCTCCCGGTCGTATCGTCTTGTACGCCCGGTCCGCTTGATAAACTCCCTCATGCGCTCCTGTCTGGCTCTTATGACGGCCTCCTGCTTTTTCGCAGCGTCATCAAGCCCGGCCTTTACAAATGCCTCCCTTTTGCGCTTTGCGTTGCGGATACCCCGCTCGTAGGCTCTCTGCTGCTGGGATTCCCGGTACAGCCTGTCATTCTCCCTCTTGTCTTGCACCGGCTTATCCTGCGGTATCGTGACTTTTGGTATCTGTGGGAGCGGATCGTGCCCGCAGTTAATGCCAAACAGCCCGGCAGGCTTGCCGTAGCTGGTAGACTGTATCCCGCTGTATCTGTGCTTTACGCCGTTACCGTCCGTAAATGTGCCGGACGCTCCGCTCCAGCTGTAAAACTTGCCTTGGTACGGATAGCACAGCGGTCTTGCTCCCGAATGCTGGGACACCTGGAAGATATCGCTCTTATAGTCCTGCTGTTTGACACGCACGGAGTCAATCGCTGTGTTGTGTGATGTTGTCCTTATCACCATACCCATATACGCCTCCGGAGACCAGTGCCGCCCGGAGATATCCACAAACCCAAACAGGCCACGCTCCGCAAGCTGGGATATTGCCTTTTTAAGCGCCTGTGTCCGTGTCTCTGTGCCGGACACTACGGCGATTGCCGCCTGGTTGGCTACGCTCTGCACAAATGCCTTACTAAGTATGCCGATATTAAACTCCTCCCACTGTACCACCTCGCTCACCACCCGGAGGTATGCCGCCCGGGAAGATTCCAAAAGCGTTGCATTCGTGAGGTTTGCCTGCTCTATAGCCCGTGACATCATGCTCTCCACGAGCTCTACTGTGCTATCTACCGGGGCTTGTTCGATTGCGCCCTCTTTGATGGCCTTATCTATCAGACTTTCCAGGTCACGCAATGCAATGGCTGACGATTCCTCCAGCGCAAGCCGGATCTCCATCGGTACTCGCTTAGTAGCCTCGTTGATAATCCGTGCATTCTCAGCGGTCAGCTGCCCCAGCTCTGCCAGCTTCCGTGCCTCCCAGTCCGCTGTGCGGAATGCCTTGCCAGTCCCTAAATGCTTTGCGATATTTGCTATCAGCCTGTCAATACATTCCAGATATGCGTCCTCTACCGGCTCCGATAACCGGAGCGCTGTAAGCTTGTCCAGCTTTGCCACTATTCAGCACCGCCCATCTCCAGCTTGTCCAATATGCTACCGTTTACGGCTCCCTCGTCCGCAATCTGCCTGATCTCCCGGTCCGCCTCATCCTCGGTCATGCCAAGAGTCTCGACCATAAACCGCTTTTTGCTCATCAGGCCATTACCGACCAGCAACACGCCCTCGTTAATATTGGTCTGTCTGTCCTGCAAGATGGAATCGTCAAAGATTACTTTGCACTCCCAGCCACGCTCCGCAAGGCTCCGGATACTGTAGCCCTCCCATTGCAGATCGTAGATGGCCGCTACCTGTATGATTGCGTTTACAATCTGGTCGATGGCTGCCTTAACCTGCAACTGGTGCCCCTTGATGGTCTTGTACGTCTTAGAGTTTTCGCTGATGACCTCTGTTGCAGTCTTAAGACCCTGCGCCGAATCAAAGGTAAAAGTGCCAGCTGAAAAGCCAACCTGCAAACACAGGATAGACAGCAGCGCATTAATGGCTGATACATGCTCGTCAACCCGGAGCTCAACGCTATTGTCCTGAATCTTGAGGCTGTCCATGTCATCAGTTGCAAGCGCCTCGTATGCCTCGTCAGATGAGTCAAAGTATCGCCTTTGCATACCCGTCTCCGGCTCTATGACTGTGCGGATACACTTGGCCGGGACGATAATCCTTTTACGACCCAGCTTAAACTCCCGCACAAAGCTGTCAAATGCAATATCCAGCGCCTTAAGCGTCCCCATCGCATTTGCGTAGATACTCACGCCCAGCGGGGAGTTATCGTCAAGGTTGTTTGCCATTGCTGGCCGATAGTATGCAAACAGTGACGTGCTCAAGCCCTCAAGCGGTGTGCTGTCATTGAGATACGGGTATATGGTCTCCAGCGGGTATCGAAATCCCAGAATATCCTGCGGCTCTGATATATCGCCCTTTTTTGGCATATCCGCCCGATACAGCTCATTGCTCACCCAGTAGGTGAGACCGTCCCATTTATGCCACTCCAGCCGGGTGTAGTAGTATCCATCTTTTGCCTTGCGGTCGATGAATACTGCATCGTATACCTTGGCATTGTCCCAACCTGTCGGTACAAACTGGTCTGCCATGCAAAAGCCCAGTTTAATCTGCCCGGAATCCGGCACCACATTGCCCTCGCTGTCATGCCGCTCCTCATACCATGCCTTGACGGCACCACCACCAAGCGCAAGGGACTGCTCAATATGCTCCTGCATTTTTGTCCAAAAGTTGTTTTTTGTGAGGACGTTATGCACAAAATCCTCAAGCGGCTGTACCTCTCCATCTCCCTGGGATACGTGTACCTCGCACTGCTCCGACCAGATAAGCCCGGCCAGCTCTGCGCTGATGGCCTTTGCCATGTCCATGCGCTCCATGTCACGCTTTGCCCTCGGGTCTGCAATCGTGGGAGCCGCTACCCTGTGCCACGCTTTGTAAAAGCCTTTGTACAGGTACTTCCAAACAAAAATTCCGAAGTAATAAAACTGGTTAAAAGCCGGAACCCCGCCGACCTCGAATATATCTTTAAACTCTTTTGACATGCCTGTTTCTGCGCCTGTCCGCTGCATCCAACTCCTCACCGCCTTTTTAATCTTGTCAAACATTCTTTCACTCCTTTACAGAACGTATGTTTTGTAAAAGTAATTTACGCTATATCTGGCCTCGTCCATCGCATGGTTCCACGCGTCGATGGGGTTGCCGTGTGCGTCTACGCAATACAGGCCGATTTCTTTTAAAAAGTCCTGGTGCCCGTATCTGCTATCATCAACGCAATAAAAAAGGCCTTTTTCGATGCATGACTGCATGTACTCAATGCCTACTTTTAAGCCTTTACTTGTGCCCTTTATGTCCTTGCTGTTGTTGTCTGCGCAGTCCGAAGCTATGCCAAACAGCTCCAGCTCTTTCCGCAGTGCCTTACAAGCCGGGTCAATCTTCCAGCAGCTCTCCCGCATACCGGTCTTATTGCGACAGTACGTGGCAAACTCCTGCGCTATCTCTCTGGCCTGTGTACTCATGGCCTTGTTTGCGCCGTCATAGTACCAGTTGGCAATACGCGCCAGCCTGTACACCACGCGCCCCTCCTCGGTCTTGCGTGTGATGATGTTGCAGGATATTGATGTCGCGTCCGTAAGGCCGCCGTCACCAGAAAAAAACATCTCCACGCAGTACTCGCCGCTTGGGATCTCTTTTTTGATATCCCGCCCCGGGTCAAACATGCTGTAAATTACGCCTTCCGGGATAACCCGCAAGCCGTACCAGTCACGCTCCAACAGATACTTGTTTTTACAGAGCGTATCAAACAGCTCCCTCTTTCTCTGCTCCGTCAGGATAGGATTGTCGTCCGGCGTCCAGTGCGTCCAGTATGTATCCTGTACCTCAAATACATCTGTGATACACGGGTGATTAGGAGCCGGAGGGTTAAGGTCTGCAATGTGCCAGCGTATCCTTGCCGCCATCGTCCGGCGGAATGCCTCTTGTATGGCGTTCATATGCAGCAGGTTAATCTCACAAAAAAAGACGCTCCCGAGTGACATACCCGTAAACGCCTTGTGGCTGTCGGCCTTGCCGCCGCCTTTGTAATATATACGCTTGTCCCCTTTGGGTGTATGCAGGAGTAGGTGATCGCCATAATCGTCATGCTTCATTTCCCACAGCCCCGCAAAGATATGCTGTATCCCTAGACCGTCACAGTCCAGCACCAGCTTAAAAGCCTGCTCCTGATTGTATGCCAGTATCATGTGGTTTTTGTCCGGTGTGTTCCACCAGTACCACGCCGCCCGCGCCACTGCGCAGGTCGTCTTTCCGGATCTCGGTGTGCCCTCTAACACTTCTAAGCAGTGCTTGTATGGCATACCCAGCAGGCTCTCCTGTTTGTCCGACCATTTAACCAGCGTCAAATTTACCACCTACCGCCTTTACAATACCCTCAAATAATCCCGTGTCTCCCTGCTTAACAGTCTCCGGTTTATCGCGCCACTTGTCCGGCTTTCGGTTCTTTAACCAAAAAATCTGTGCCGTAGTGTCCGGCACTACCATCTTGCGGGTGATTGTGCTCTCTTTTAGGATACGGTTTCCATTGCTGTCCGTCTCATATACGTTCTTTGTCTCGTTGTACTCAAATCCAAGGGCTCTCTTGAGCAGTGACTTTTCCACCTGCCGGTCTACTACGTCCTTCCCCTTTTTTAAGGCCTCGGAAATTTCCACATATTTCCTTTTCCACCTGTACAACGTGTCAGGGTTTACTCCCATGTTTGCAGCGATCTCCGTATCTATCAGACCGTCCATCGCCCACCCCTCTATCTTGGTAAGACCTTCCGGGGTAATCCATTCCTCATATTTTGACAACCCCATAGTCTCACTCCTTTCCAGTTAGAGGAGGTGCGGGCAGGCATACCCGCCCGCCGTTAATGGAAAATGACAGCAACAGAAAAGAGGTATCCGCTGTGGGCTTGCAGATACCTCTTGCCATTTCTGACAATTATATCATACCACGCTACAAGTCTGTCAGTCTACGGGCATTACGGGCATTTCGGGCTTTTTTATGTAGTTGTAAAACTTCCGGCTGACCGTCCGCCGATTAAGGTACATCGTATCCCCGATCTCGTCCCACCCCATACCGTTGATCACTCTGTACCGGATGATGGATTGCTCCGGCTCCGGAGCGCCATCAATATATGCTTCTATCCGCTCCCGGTCGCTTTCCACCTTTGCGATACACTCCTTGATTTTTTCTTCCAGTCGGAGCTTTTCGTCCGTCCACCACTCCGCAAATGACATACCGCCCCCGCTCCCTCTTGGTATGTCGGAAATTTCACAGCCTTTGTAAGGATTAAAGCTCTCATGCCTTGCAAGCTCAATTTGCAGGGAGCGCAGTTTTTCCCGGTCATTCTGATATGCGTACAGTTCTTTTGCGTCCATTACGTCCTCCTCTCAAATACAGGGCAGTGCGTTCTTTTGACGTGGAGCGCACCGCCCTTTTAACTTGCCGGTAACTTGTCAGCGCAACGAATCGCAGAACCGCTCCAGGAGCGTGTTGTACTGCTCTGTCATGACCTTCGCTCTCACTGTGGATTCTATCAGCTCGCTCTTTAACCTCTGATTCTCGGCCTTGAACCTTTCCACCTCGTCCCGTGCTCCATCGTCCGGTGTTGCGTCCGGTCTACTCGGCTCTGCGGATGTAAGTCCTAGTCCTGCGCTGATGGCGGTCTTAATCTCGCGCATCGTATCATCCGGCACATCTCGCAGGTAAGCCACCAGCTTTTTCTGCGTGGTGTAACTAAGTCTAAGTGGCTGTACATACTTAACTCCTGCGCTTGTCGTTATCTCGATTGCCCCATCAAAGCAAATATCCAACAGTGGCAGAATCGTCACCACAACGCCATCTGTACCTACCACTACGCCCTCTCGCTCAACTTCCCCGGCTGCGTACCTCCACAGCTCTCCACTTCTCGCTTCCATCTCTTTTTCCTCCGTTTCTTTTATCGCCTTGTATGCTGTCGGGTCAGGGTATCCGGATCCGTTCAGATACCCCCCCGGTCATTCATTGCCCTCCGCAAGCCTCATGAACTCATAGGATATACGAGCCCCATCCGTTCCGCTCCATGACGTTTGTCCGAACGAGTACACCTTCGGATCTCCATCATCACCCACTCCGGCATAATATCTTTTATGCCACTTTTCCCCATCGTCCGAGGCCAGCACCGGCGTGTCAATCGGCACCTTGCTCCAGTCCACAGGCGGCTCCTGGTATTCGGCATTGAGCCAGTCAATGATCTTCTTCTTGTGTCTAGGTTTCCCGCAGGTGTCCTGAAAAAGACATCTTTTGCAACTGGCACCCCAACACCGTACTGGTTCGCCATCTACTACCGCAATAATCCTGGCAAGCAGATCGTCCAGCTTATCCTTATACGCTTCTCTATTTGTCATCGTTTGCCCTCCTGTTCCATTCGGAAATTACCTCACTCAGGTTATATCCTGCCGGATAAGACACTACCGGCACAGGACAATCAGGATTGTTACACTTTACCATATGCATCATTCCTCCACTTGACCAATGTTCGATTCCTGGTGTTTTTCCGCAGAACGGGCACGGTTTTAATTTTTCCATCAATTTTTCCTCCTAATACTTCAGCTTTTTACTTCCTGCTTAATCAGTGCTTCCACCCGTTCGATTTTTTCAGTAATCCGCATCACGGTCTCCCGGTTGCACTCCTCCACCCGCTCCGAATAGCTCTCAAACACTGTGTGCAGGTCTTTCAGCTCCTCATACTGGACGGCCTGCAAGAATGACTTGACCGCCTGTTCAAGGTCTCCTGCATAAGCTATGCGCTTTCTGCGGGGCTCTCCCTTGGCTGTGGTGTACCGCTTGTAAAGGCTGTAGCCTCCGCTTTTCTGTGGCTCCAGGTACATATCGTTCAGAAGCTCAATTCTCATATTAATCACCTTTCAAACATAACATCCAGCCCCTTGCCAAGCGCATACCCGTATTCCCGGTTTGCTCCTCCATTTCGATTGTTTGCGACATAACGGGATATCGAACGAATTCGCCCTCTATCGCTAACTTGGTACAATCCTGTATAACCGGAGATATATTTCCATTCCTCACATTTAATTTTCTTTTCCATTTTTTCTGGAAACCCGGTATACCCTTACCCCGGCCGGAGGTTGGTCTCCTTTCTCAATTATTTACGCTTCTTCTTCCCTCTCTGGGTCTTATATACATCGTTTCTCTGCCTACTCACGGCGGCAAAGTAGCCGTTCTGTTTACTTGCCCTACTTTTGCCCATTGCTCTCCTCCGCAATACGGTACGGTTCCGGCAGTGGCATCCAGGCGATTACTTTACACGGAAGGCCCAAACAGTACCATTCTTTTACAGACGGAACATATGTTGCAATATCAACTCCGTAGTTCTCAATGCTGGCAATATAGTTGCATGCATCTATTCCTTCCGGCATCCGTTCGCTTACCGGAATCCAACGGGTACGCTCCACAGCTTCCCGGCACTGCTCCGGTGTGCCGATCTCCTCGTACTGCTTAAGCTGACTTGTAGCTTCTTGGCACTGCTTCCTCGCCCTGTTGTATCCGCCGATAAGCCCCCACACCATGTTCGGTGTCCGACCTGTAGCGTGGTACTCCTGTACCTCTTTCAGCGCCGCTATAGCCGTGTCCAGTGCTTCGTTGTGATACCGTGCGCTTGCTGTGTCACTCGCGACAAGATATTCATTCTGAAGTTGCGCAATCGCTTCATTTTCCTTCATAGCTTTCCTCCATTTCTTTCAGCTTGGCTTCTGCTTCCTCTCTGGCGAGGAATACTGTTTTACCAAAATCGCATTCTCTAAAATATGCTCCTATAAAATGATTTGTTGCCTTAGCGTAAATTCTATATTGTTCTCCGCTTTCATAAAATGATACACTAGAAACATAAGATTCATAGACTTCGTCTTTCGTATTCTCATCATATTCAATATCATCAAACACATTAAATGGAGAAGTGACTACATAAACTGTATCTCCCACCTTACACGGCAACCGCAGGAGCCGTCCCTGCTCTTCCAGTTCTTCATATTCGGCCAATCGCTCACACACATCACTGATGAATATACAGTTCTCGTCCTTGCATCCTTCTCCATTGCAGGGCGGTGTAAAGCACATCGGGAAGTAGGCCAGTCCATTCTTTTCTCGCTTGGTTAATCTCTCTGTCATTTTTCCTCCTATACAACTCGGTTGAATCTCTCTGTGATATGAGGCCAGGCGCTTTCTGTACCATCGCTTACAGGCTCATAGGTCTGTGCGAAGATATCCGGCTTGCACGGGTACAGTTCCCCGGCCACTCCCCGGATGATGTAGTCTCCAACCGATACATGGTGCCGTCCTTCCAGGGTCTCGATATACAGCTCTGTCGGCGGTTCTTCGCCACTCGGCGAATCGTAGTAGAGTGTGCCACTCTGGAAAGCATCTTTCGCCCAATCAGGGCAGCTCCACTCACCGTTAGAGCGCATCAGATCACCGTCATACTGGAACGCATCTACAACTACAGGTTTCTTTCTGTATCTCATTCTTCCACCACCTTCCAATGCTTTTCGATCTCTTCTTTCGGCAGAGACATGCTCATGTTTTTCCGGCTCAAAATCGCCTTTCCCTTGTCCTCCAGATAGTCCCATTTCTGCTGTGGCCAGCAGTGAACCCATACTTCCGCATCACCGTTAAATGTCGATACAATGTAGGTTACGAATGTCTTAGGTCTTGCTTTCATCTTCTTTCCTCCTCTGGCTTTTCACACCGCTCAAACTCGATCACCCAGACGTAAGGATTCGCATCCCATCCGTAACGGTCAAGATCGGATTTCTTGATGGTGGAATCCCAAAGGTCATGAAACATCCCTTTTACAAACTCGTCTCCGACGTATTTTAAAGGTTCTTCTTCAATTCCTTCTTTCAAACACCCTTTTCCGTCAATATCCTGTAATCGCTCCACCCGTACATCCGTAACCTTCAGCCATATTCTCGCCGCTTTTTTCGGCATGTGGATAGATGGTCGCCAAGCGCCTCTCCAACCTTCAGGTCGCAGATCTCCATCTGCCTTGTAATAATAGATGGGATGTCCCCGAAAATGACCTGCTTCATTGACCGGAAGTCCGCACCATGTTTCTCTAACATAAAGGATGTCTCCCGGCTTATACTGAATCAACTGATTTTCGAACATTCTCTCATCTTCGTCATATTCATATACCCCGGTAAATGAGCCGTCCGGTCTTTTCGTGACGTAGAACCCACAAGCGTCTTTTCGTCTGGTTTTTACTGCACGCCGGGTACAGGTCTTTCGCCCGTCCAGAATCGCCCGAACCATCTCTGTATTGAATAAAATCGGCTTAATTGCCATCTACACCGCCACCTTTCTGAACATGCTTGTCGGTGCATGGTACCGTCTACCGTCGTATGTTGCTATCATTGTCTGCTGTGCACATGCCGTTGGATAATACTGCTTTACGACCACTCCCTCAACGCCTGTGCTGCATACAACCTTATCTCCGATTCTGATATCATCATGCATCTACTCCACCGCCTTTTACAATCTCGATTGCTTTGTCTATTCCGTAAATTCTTCCCCTATCAATGTCTGATTCTGAAATTTTAAATGTTTCCAACATGAGGCTCTTTCTATCTTCCAACTGCTCCACAACCTTGTCCGGGTCGTAGGCGGTTGGTGTGCATTTTGCCGCAATCACAACTAGATCGTTCTCAACTCTGTCTTTTATCAGTTCATCCTCATCAATCAGTCTTCCCATCATTCGTCCTCCTGTCTGCGTTTGGATCTGGGTTCAGCCACTTTTCTATGCTCTTTTTCAGTGCCTCTTCGTCTATCAGCCGTCGCATTTCTTCCCCTCCTCATGCTCAACCATCTCAAATTTACCGCCCTTCGGGATGTGGATTTTTATATTGGGGTAATTTTTAAAATCCCTCGCCGTGGAGCTGTCATACATCTTTCCGACCGTGGAGCTGCCCCACATCTTTCCGAC
>ERZ1034980.374-NODE-374-length-35119-cov-18.340292_pt1 | contig 35119 bp, 34 predicted proteins | sample MGYA00520622_ERZ1034980 | MGnify/ENA primary metagenome ERZ1034980 (study PRJEB33766, sample SAMN09781791) | gut metagenome | biome: gut microbiome | host: Homo sapiens | place: Madagascar | study: EMG produced TPA metagenomics assembly of the PRJNA485056 data...
CGTGCAGGATGTCCTCGAGGTTCTCGTTGAGCTCGTCGATCTCGAAGGCGTTGGACGGGTGAAACGGCAGCGCGATCATGGGCTTGACGGAGGAGAGGTCCACCTCGACGCAGCCGTCATAGTAGGCCACGTCGGCCGGCTTGAGCTCGCGGTAGTCGGCGGCGCGTCCGTGCATGGCCAGGAAGGCGTGCGTGTCCTCGTCGGTGGCCCAGATGGAGGAGAGGCAGGTGGTCTCGGTGGTCATGACGTCCACGCCATTGCGGTAGTCGGTGTTCATGCTGGCAATGCCGGGGCCCACGAACTCCATGACCTTGTTCTTGACGTAGCCCTTGGCAAAGACTGCCTTGATGATGGCCAGGGCCACGTCGTGCGGGCCCACGCCGGGGCGCGGGGCGCCCGTGAGGTAGATGGCCACCACGCCGGGATAGGCCACGTCGTAGGTGTCGCACAGCAGCTGCTTGGCCAGCTCGCCGCCGCCCTCGCCCACCGCCATGGTGCCCAGGGCGCCGTAGCGGGTGTGGGAGTCGGAGCCCAGGATCATCTTGCCGCACCCGGCGAAGTTCTCGCGCATGAAGGAGTGGATGACGGCGATGTGAGGCGGCACGAAGATGCCGCCGTACTTCTTGGCCGCGGAGAGGCCGAAGACGTGGTCGTCCTCGTTGATGGTGCCTCCGACGGCGCACAGGGAGTTGTGGCAGTTGGTGAGCACGTAGGGCAGCGGGAACTCCGTCATGCCGGACGCGCGCGCCGTCTGGATGATGCCCACGAAGGTGATGTCGTGGCTCGCCATGGCGTCAAAGCGGATCTTGAGCGCCTCGGGGTCTCCAGAGGTGTTGTGCGCCTGCAGGATGGACCAGGCGATGGTGCCCTGCCGGGCCTCTTCGGGCGTGGCCGCGATGCCGGCAGCCGCGGCCTCGGACTCGCGGACGAGCTCCTTGCCGCCGCGCAGGTAGACGCCGCCCTCGTACAGCTTGACCATAGATCCCCACTCTCCCCCGGCGGGCCGGGACATGCAGAAAACAGCTTTGGCGAGAAGTGCCTTTCCGGCCATTATGCCCCACGGAGGTTGCCATGGGGTTACCGGATGGGCCGGGACTAGGGCAGAAGGGGCGACAGGGCCTCGGACCAGGCAGCGGCGAGGCGCTCCTCGCCCCAGGCGGCGTTGGCCGGGCTCGTGGAGGGCAGGACCTGCGCGGCAAGGCCGCTTTGCGGCTCCAGCCAGCGGCGGTACAGGCGGCCGGCGGTGCCGCCGTTGCACAGCACCGCGCGGACGGGCGAGACGGACGTGATTCTCGCCACGTCCACGGGCACGACGTTCTTGATGCTGGCGTCCGACGAGCCGCGCACGTCGCAGCTCTGGACCACGTCCCAGAGGGCCACGCCGTGGGCCAGGAGGAGCCGCCTCTTTGCGGGGATGTCCTCGTCGGCGGGGACGGGCTCGCCCAGGACGCGCGCCATGACGCGCCAGAAGCGGTTGCGCGGGTTGCCGTAGTAGAAGTCGTTGGCGCGGCTCAGCACGGAGGGGAAGCTGCCCAGAACCAGCACGCGGCTGTGCTCGTCAAAGACCGGCTCGAAGCCGTGGGGTATGTGCTGGTATCCTGTCATGCGGTTGATTATAGGCGCCGCCAGCAAGGAGAGACCATGACCTCAGCCCACAAGGCCCACCGCGACCTGCCGCCCCTTCCCAAGGCCCCGCGCGGGCGCCAGGGCTTTGGAGGCCCCGCCGCGCAGAAGGGCATCGGCCCCAACAAGGCCTGCGGCCACAAGGGCGGTATCCGCCGCCAGGGCTCCAAGCGGGGCTAGCGTGGCCGGGCAGAACGAGGCGGCGACGACCGCCGCACGGCCCGAGATGGGCCCCGAGGAGTGCTTTGCCGCCTACGAGGCCGCCCATGGCCACAGGCCGCTCACAAAGGGACAGGTGCTCGACCTGCTGGACGGACGCGGCGTTGCCTACGAGCGCTGCGACCACGCGGCCGTGCGCACCGTTGGAGAAGCCGAGGCGGCCCGTATTCCCTTCGAGCGCCACATGGCAAAGAACCTCTTCCTGCGCGACCCAAAGAAGAGAAACTACTACCTCTTCACCGCGCCGGACCAGAAGAAGATCGATCTGCGCGTCCTTCAGGAGCGCCTGGGCAGCAGGCGCCTCTCGTTTGCGAGCCCCGAGGACCTGGCGCAGAAGCTGGGCGTCTGGCCGGGCTCCGTCACGCCGTTTGCCGCGCTCAACGAGGACACCCACACCGTGCGCGTGACCATGGACGCGGACTTTGCGGCCATGGGCTGGATCGGCTGCCACCCCTGCGACAACACGGCCTCCGTCCACCTGAGGACGAGCGACCTCCTGGCGCTGCTGGCAGACGCCGGCGTGGACGTGGAGCTGCTGGAGGTCTAGGCGTCGGCGCCGACCGTCCCCGCCAATCCAGTGCAGGTCAAGACCCTCCCGCAGCCAAGACAATCCCAGCACTGGATGGCAGGAGGGGCGAGAAACCCCAGGTGCTTCTCGACAAGAAAAATCCAGTGCAGGTGGGGTGACCCGCACTTGATTGACCCGCACTCATGAGTGCGGGGCCTGGCCCCAAGAAGGCCCGCTAGCCGCGCGCGGCCGCCAGCATCTCTCGGGCGTGGGCGAGCGAGAGCTTAGAGGCGTCGCCGGAGAGCATGCGGGCGACCTCGGCGACGCGGTCCTCTCCGTCGATCTGGGCGATGCTGGTCTGGGGGACGTCGCCGGCGGACTTGCTCACCAGGTAGTGCCTCTGGGCCATGACGGCCACCTGGGCCAGGTGCGTGACCACGATGACCTGGTGGCTCCTTGCGAGGTCTGCCAGCACGCCCGCCAGGGCCACGGCCGTGGCGCCGCCGACGCCGGCATCCACCTCGTCAAAGACCAGCGTGTCGCAGCCGTCGGCCTCGCCCAGGACCACCTTGCAGGCAAGCATGACGCGGCTGACCTCGCCGCCGGAGGCAATGCGGCGCAGCGGCCGCGCCGTGAGCCCGGCGCCGGGGCGGTAGAGAAACTCCACGTGGCTGGGCCCGCGGCGGCCCCACTCGGCGCGCGGGAGCCTCTCCTGGGTGACCACGAGCTCGGCCGAGCCCATCTGGAGGCGCCCCATCTGCTCGCTCACCCGCCGGGCAAGCTCGGGGGCCGCCTTGGCTCGGGCCTCGTCCAGCGCGTCCGCGCACCTGGCGAGAAGGGCCTCGGCCCTCTGCACCTCCCCGCGGGCACGACGCTCGGCCTCGCCGCCGTCGCCGGCGGCCTCCACGACCTCCCGGGCCTCCTGGCGCCGCGCGAGGACGTCCTCCATGCGCGGCCCGAAGGCGCGCAGCAGCCCCTGCAGCTGCGACATCCTGGCGTGCATGGCCTCGAGGGACTCCGGGTCAAACTCCACCTCGTCGGCATAGGAGCGCAGCTCGGACGCCACGTCCTCCACGTCGATGAGGGCGCTCTCCAGAGACTGCGCAAAGCCGCCCAGGCGCGCGTCGTAGCGCGAGGCGTCCTGCAGGGCGCGCACGGCGCCGCCGATGGCGTCGCAGGCCCCCTCGTCGCCCGCCAGCAGCGCGTGGGCGCCCGAGGCGGCCTCCACGAGGGCCTCGCCGTGCTCGGCGCGCGGCAGGGCGTCCTCAAGCTCCTGGAGCTCCCCCTCCTGGGGGTCGACCTCGTCGATGCGCCTCAGCGCAAAGGCGGCCTCCTCGAGCTTCTCGCCGGCTGCGCGGCCAAGCTCGCGGATGCGCTCGAGCTCGGCGACGGCATCCTTGGCGGCGGCAAGCGCCTTCTGGTAGGCCGCGAGCGGGGCCGCCACGGACTCTCCTGCCCAGGCGTCGAGCATCTCGACGTGGGTCTGGACGGCAAGGAGGCGCTGGTGCTCGTGCTGGCCGCAGAGGTCTACGGTGGACCCCACGCCGGAGGCGAGCTCGCGCACGCTGGCCATGTGCCCGTCTATCTCCACGCGGCCGCGCCCGTCCGCGGAGACGCGGCGGCGCACCACGCAGCCGTCGGGGTCTCCCCCGCGCACGAAGAAGCGGCCCTCGACGCAGAGCCCATCTGCCCCCTCCCGGACGGCAGACGCGTCCGCACGCTCTCCCACCAGCAGCTTTATGGACGAGAGGAGCGCCGTCTTGCCCGTGCCCGTCTCGCCAGTGAGGACGGTGAGGCCGCCTGCTGGCTCGATGGTGGCGTCGTGGATGAGGGCGACGTCGCAGACGTGCATCTGGTCGATCATCGGCGGGCCGCCTGACCGTAGAAGACGCGGCTCACCGAGCCGTAGAAGCTCTCGGTGCTGTGGTCCAAAAGGAGGATGTCCCCCTCGCCGCGGCGCACCGTGGCATGCGTGGCCCAGCTGGCGTCCTCGTCGCCCACGGGCTGGCCGTCCGCAAAGAAGTGCCTGATGACGGGCCTCTCCTGGGACATGTCGATCTCCACCACGTCCGAGGGGGACGTCAGGAAGGCGCGGGCCATGATGGTGTGGGGGGCCACGGGCACGCAGACCATGCCGCCAAACTCCGGGGTCACGATGGGGCCGCCCGCCGCCAGGGCGTAGCCCGTGGAGCCGGTTGCCGTGGAGACCACGAAGCCGTCTCCGCGCAGGCGGTCGATGTGGATACCTGAGACCGAGACGTCAAACTCCACGATGTCCCCGTGGCCGCCGCGCGAGAGCGCGAAGTCGTTGAGCGCGAAGCTTCTCACGGTGTAGGTGGAGCCGTCCGAGCGCACGAACTCGCTCTCTATGTCCAGCGTGGCGCGGTGGCTCACGTGGAGCTCCCCCGCCAGGGCCTCCCCCACCGTGGCGATGAGGTCGGCTGGTCCCGCGCTGGTGAGAAACCCGAGGTGGCCGTAGGAGATGCCAAGGATGGGCGTGCCAGAGTAGCCGACGATGCGGGCCGCCCGCAGCAGCGTGCCGTCGCCTCCGAGAGAGACCACCAGGTTGCAGTCGGACGCGTCCACGGCGCGGCTGGGGAAGAGCTTCTTGTCGTGCGCCCACTTGGCCTCGATGCCTTGCCCGTCAAGCCAGGACTCCAGGCTGCGAGCGCCCTCGACGGCGTCCGGGCGCGAGTAGTTGGGAACGATGAGGACCTTCACGGCAACCCCCTAGTACGAACATCCGTACGGCAATGGTAGCACACGGCGTGCGGCAGAGCCTATCCGCGCGTGCCCAGCAGCAGGTACTCCACGTTGCCCTTGTGGCCGTGGATGGGACTCTCGCAGACGCCGGCGACGTTGAGGCCCGCCTCCTCGAAGGCCAGGCGGACGCGCTCTATGGCCGCGTCGCGCACGGCCTGGTCGCGGACCACGCCGCCCTCGCCCACGTCCTCGCGAGCGGCCTCAAACTGCGGCTTCACCAAGGTGAGAAACGCGCCGTGCGGCCGCAGCAGCTCCATGACCGCCGGAAGCACCGTGGTCACCGACGTGAATGAGACGTCGCAGACGGCCAGGTCCACGCAGGAGGCGCCCACGGCGGCGGGCACGTCCACGATGTTGGTCCGCTCCATCAGAGTCACCCTCGCGTCCTGCCGAAGCGCCCAGTCAAACTGCGCGTAGCCCACGTCGACGGAGAGCACCGAGGAGGCGCCTCGGCGCAGCAGGCAGTCGGTGAAGCCTCCCGTCGAGCAGCCCACGTCAAGGCAGGCGAGGCCCGTGGGGTCAACGCCAAAGTGGTCGAGGCCCCGCTCGAGCTTGAGGCCGCCACGGCTCACGTAGGAGCCGTGCCCCTTGACGTGCAGCGGGAGGCCTCGCTCCACCTTCTGGCCCGCCGAGGTCAGCCTCCGGTCAGAAGTCGAGACCTCGCCCGCCATGATGGCGCGCAAGGCCTCGTCCCTCGTCGCAAAGAATCCTTGCTCGACGAGCTCGTCGTCAAGGCGCTGGCGCTTGGCCACTACTCGGCCCCGCCCGTCTCGCCACCCGCCTGAGGCCCGTCGACCTCCGGGGACTCGGCGGCATCGGCATCCTTGGCCTGGGCCTCGTCCAGCTTGGCCTCCTCCTCGGGCGAGAAGTCCGTGGCGTCCACGAGGTCCACCGCCTTGGAGCCCAGGGCGATGGCCTCGTCGAAGAGGTCGAGCGAACGCTCTAGCGAGACGTCCTTGTCGCGAACCTGGGCGACGATGTCGTCAAGCCTGCCGGTGATGTCACCGAAGGTCTGGTAGCGGGAGGTGTCCGGCCTTGCCACGCCTACCAACCCTCGCCGTCGTCGTCGGTCTCCTCGCGACGGATGAAGACGCCGGTGAGCTCTCCCTCCTGGGGAGCCATGTCGGAGCCGAAGGGCTTGTGCTCGACGGGAGCGGCCTGGTCGCGCTCGCGGCGCGTGCGGTGGGCGAGCTCCCAGTAGCCGTCGTTATCGTCCTCGTAGGCGTAGTCGTCCTCGTAGCCGCCCTCGTAGTCGTCGTACTCCTCGTCAGAGACGGGCTCGAAGACCTCGGCCTCGGCGGCCACGGGAGAGGGCTCGGCGACGGTGGGCTCCGCCATGAGGTCGGCCTCGTCCTCGCCGCGCTCGGCAAGCACCTCGTGGGCGCGGGCGATGACGTCGACGCCGGCCTCCACGTCGTCGGCGACGCGGCCGAGGATGCCGTTCACGAAGCGGGAGGAGTCATCGGTGCCGTAGGCCTTGGCGAGCTCGACGCTCTCGTTGATGGTGACCGGGATCTCGACCTCGTCGACGAAGAGCATCTCGTAGATGGCGAGGCGAAGGAGGTTGCGGTCCATGGACGGCATGCGGCGCAGCGTCCAGGTGACGGAGCGGCTGGCGATGACAGCGTCCAGGTCGTGGCGGGCGGCGTCGGCGCCCAGGGCGAGCTGACGGGCGAACTCGTCCAGCGGGCCCTTCTCGATGACGTAGTCCTTGCCTAGGACCTCCTCCACCGTGAGGTGGTTGGCCTCGGCCTGGAACAGAAGCTGGAACGCCTGGCTGCGGGCGAGGGTGCGCCCGCCGAAGTGAATGCTCAAGAGGACTTACTCCTTGGGGAAGACGAGACTGTCAATGTAGACGTCGATGGCTGCGACCTCAACGCCGATCTGCTCGGTCACGGCGTCGGCCACGGCCTCGCGCACATCGGCGGCGAGCTTGGTGAACGGGTAACCGTAGAAAGCCGCGACGTGCACGACGAGCTTGAGTCGGTCGTCCTCGACGGAGGACTCCACGGCCTGCTCGGGGGCAAGGGAGCGGCTGGTGAAGACGGAGATGAGGCTGGAGGCGATGTCGTTGCCACCGACGGAGGCGACGCCGGCGACGCGGCGGGCCGCCAGGGAGACGACGGTGGAGACAACGTTCTTGGAGATTCCGATGCCGGAGACGTAGAGTTCGCTTTCGGCCATTGCTGACCCCTCCCTCGTTTGCGCGGGCCCCGGACGGGCCCTGGCGTGAGTTATCAAGCTTCCAGTATAGCCGCATCGCGGCGGGTGGCCGGCGCGCGTTGCGTCGAGGTACAAAAAGACCCGCGGGCGCCCACAGGTGCCGCGCGGGTCGGTCAGGCCAAATGCCGCGTGCTAGACGCGGGAGACGAACTTGCCGTCGCGGGTGTCGACCTTGATGACCTCGCCCTGGTTGAGGTACATCGGGACCTGGATGACGGCGCCGGTCTCGATGGTGGCGGGCTTGGTGCCGCCCTGGACGGTGTCACCCTTGAAGCCGGGGTCGGTCTCGGTGATCTCGACCTCGATGAACATCGGGGGCTGGACGCCGAGCAGCTCGGTGTCGGCGTAGAGGAGCTGGCAGTTGTCGTTCTCCTTGAACCACTTCACGGAGTCGCCGATGAAGTCGGCGGGAACGGGGATCTGCTCGTAGGTCTCGTTGTCCATGAAATAGAAGGAGTCGCCGTCGTTGTAGAGGTACTGCATCTCCTTGGTGATGAGCTGCACGTTCTCGAACTTGGTGCCGGCGTTGCAGGTCTGGTCGATGACGCGGCCGCTCTTGAGGTCGCGGATCTTGTAGCGCACGAAAGCGCCGCCCTTGCCCGGCTTGACGTGCTGGAACTCAACGATGGTGTAGTACTTGCCGTTGATCTTGAGGCCCATGCCGTTCTTGAAGTCTGCGGTGCTGATGGTTGCCACTTCTTGCTCTTCTCTCTCTAGCCCGCATCCCGGGCACTTACGCATAACGTCCAAATTCTACCAGCATTCGGCGAGCGGCGAGAAACTCTCCGCCAGAAAACATAAAAGGCGAGAAGCGCGCTTCTCGCCTTGGGTTTATCTGCCGGAAGACCGCCTAGCCGAAGATCGAGCGCAGGCGGGACATGAGCCCGCCCGAAGGCTGTTCGGCGGGGGCGACCTCGTTGACGTTCTCGACCTTATCGCGCCCGACGTGGGCGGCCATGGCGCGCAGCGCCTCGATGTCGTCGTCCACCGTGAGGGTCAGGATGTCGCCGAGCGAGGTGTGTACGTCCATGGTACGCACGTGGCCGCGGAAGATGTCGCAGCTCACGAGCTCGACGTCGTCCCAGGCCACGCGCTGGGCAAAGGTGGAGTCCCCGCGGAACTCGATGCCCCTCTCGCCCAGGTAGAGCGTGCCCGGCTTGGGAACGAAGCCGTTCACCAGGCAGTTGGCGGAGGTCTCAAGCTCGACCTCGGAGTTGAAGGGTCTGCGGGCCCCGCGAGCTGCCGCAGTGACGGCCTGTGCCATGCGCTTCCTCACAAACGACGCGTGCTTTTTTGGGCAGATTCTACTCCCCGCGCAGGGCGTCTCTGGGACGGTTCCGTCCGCTCCCCAAAAAGCCCCTACTTGCGACCGAGGTGAAGCAGGCTCTTGGCGCCGGCCTTCATGACGTCGGCGAAGGAGGGCGACCTCTGGAGGCGGTCCTCGGGAATGTAGGCCCTCATGGCGCGCAGCGTCGCCTTGTTGTCACGCGTGGAGAACGAGAAGTGGCCGTTCTCCTTGGTGAAGATAGCGAAGCGCGCGATCTTCTTGCCGGGGAGCACCTCGGCGGCGACGTAGTCCACCTGGTCCCAGGGAATCTGGATGTAGTCCTCGGGGTTCTTCTCGTTGTAGAACTCGAAGGCGGCGTTGCCCACCATGACGTCGCCATAGGTGGTGAGCCCCTGGAAGGACGTGGCCTTGAGGGCGAGGTCGACCGAGCTGTTCTGTGACTGGGCCATGAGAGCTCCTTAGCGAAGTGCGAGACAAAAGGGGGCCGCGCCCCAGGTGTTGCTGGAACGCGGCCCCGTGAGCGCAGGTGTTCCTACGCCGACATCCTACATGAAGCCGACGACGCGGCCGATGATGCCCACGGCGAAGAGGGCAAGGATGATGACGATGGGGCTGACCTTCTTCTTGAGCAGGTAGCAGCAGAGCATCGTCAGGCCCACGGCGGCAAGGCCGGGGATGAGGGAATCCAGGTTGGCCTGGAGCGTGGTGACCTTGATCTGGTCGAGGCCGGTGGCGCCCAGGGAGGCGTACTGGGTGAGGGCGCTCTTGATGCCCTCGGCGCCAGCGGGAAGCGCGGACCAGTCGATGTAGGCGCCCGCGGACTGCGTGACCTGGGAGACGACCGGGGTGAAGGAGATGGAAACCCAGCGCTCCACCAGGGCGCCGATGATGAACATGCCCAGGATGGAGGCGCCCTCGGTGACCTTGCCCATCAGGCCGCCGGAGAGGTCCTTGGCGATGGAGGAGCCCACCTTGTAGCCAAACTCCTGCGTGTACCACAGGAAGGCGATGCGGATGACGTTCCACAGCACGAAGAAGAGGACCGGGCCGAGGATGTTGCCGGAGAGGGCCAGGGAGGCGCCCAGGGCACCCAGGATCGGGCGCACGGTGAACCAGAAGACCGGGTCGCCGACGCCGGCGAGCGGGCCCATCATGCCGACCTTGACGCCCTGGATGGCCACGTCGTCGACGGGGGCGCCGTTGGCGCGCTCCTCCTCGAGGGCCAGGGTGACGCCGATGACCGGAGCGGACACGTACGGGTGCGTGTTGTAGAACTCCATGTGGCGCTTGAGGGCCGCGATCTGGTCATCCTTGTTGGTGTACAGCTTCTTGATCGCAGGGATCATGGAGTAGCACCAGCCGCCGTTCTGCATGCGCTCGTAGTTCCAGGAGCCCTGGAGGAACTGGTGACGGAAGCAAACCGCCTGGCGGTCCTTCTTGGAAAGAGACACCTTGTTCTCTGCCATGTGTATCACTCCCCTCTTACTCGTAGTCGTTCAGGATGTCGCCCAGCGGGTCGCCGGAGCCACCGTTGCCGCCACCCTGCTTGGCCATGTCCTTCAGGCCGAGGTAGATGAGGGCGAGGGAGATGCCGATGAGGCCCAGGGCGATGAGCGTGAGCTCGGAGATGGCGGCGAGGACGAAGCCGAGGATGAAGAACGGCCAGACCTCCTTGGTGGCCATCATGTTGATGACCATGGCGTAGCCGACGGCTGCGACCATGCCGCCGCCGACGGCCATGCCGCCGGACAGCCATGCGGGCATGGCGTTGAGGGCGCTGGTAACGGTCTCGGACGGGATGAAGCAGAGGATGGCGGCCGGGATGGCGATGCGGACGCCCTGCATCAGGATGGCGATGACCTGCCAGCGCTCGATGGCGGCGAAGTCGCCCTTCTCGGCGGCGCCGTCCATGATGTGGACGATGCCGGTGGCCAGCGTACGGCAGATCATGGTCAGGAACAGGCCAGCCACGGACAGGGGCACTGCCAGGGCGATGGACGTGTTGATGGCGTTGGTCGGGTCGGCGGTGCCGCCGTCAAGCGCCAGGACCATGATGATGGAGGAGGCGACGGAGGCAAGGGCGGCATCGGGAGCGACGGCCGCGCCGATGTTGGCCCAGCCGAGGGCGATCATCTGGAGGGAGCCGCCCAGGATGATGCCCTCCTGCAAGTGACCGGAGACCAGGCCGATGAGCGTGCAGGCCACCAGCGGCTGGTGGAACTGGAACTCATCGAGGATGCCCTCCATGCCGGCCAGCAAGGCGACGATGACGATGAGCAGAATCGTGATTGGGTTCATGACCCATCCTCCTAACTAGGCAGAGGCCAACTCGGACTTGGCCTTCTTGATGAGGTCCTCGTAGCTGACGGGAGAGTCGGACGGGACCTTGCGGGCCTCGAGCGCGACGCCCTTGGCGTGCAGGGTCTCGAGGGTCTCCACGTCGGCGTTGTCCATCGCAATGGCGTTGGTGACGACGACCTTGCCGACGGAGTGGGCCATGGAGCCGATGTTGGCCTCCTTGATGTCCACCCCGCCCTCGATGGCGGCGAGAAGGTCCTGCGGGTTCTCGAAGAGCAGCATCGCCTTGGTGGCGCCGAAGCGCGGGTCCTTGGTGACCTCGATCATCTTGGAGATGGGGACCACGTTGGCGGGGACTCCGGGAGGGGCTGCCTGCTCGATCATGGTCTTGCGGAGCTGGTCGTGGGCCACGCCGTCGGAGACCACGATGATGCGGTCGGGGGAGACGGTCTTGGTCCACGTGGTGGCAACCTGGCCGTGCAGCAGGCGCGTGTCCACGCGCACGTGCGCAATCTTGATGTGGCCGTCGCCCAGGACCGTGCCCTCGGGGATGGCCCCCTGGCGGGCGACGGGAGCGGCTGCGGGAGCCTCGGCGGGGGCGATGCCCTCCGGCTTGGTGACGATGCCGCCCTTGGCCTCGGGGAGAATCTCCTTGGCGACGTCGGCCGCGGTCTCTGCACCCATGCGGGCGCCGTAGGCGGACACGAGCATGGGCAGGTTGAGGCCTGCGACCGCCACCCAATTCTCGTGACCCTCCTCGTCCAGCAGCAGGGAGATCTGGTTCCAGGGCGTGCCGCCCTGCAGGTCGACCAGGAACAGGACCTGGTCCTGGTCGCCGAGGCCACCTATGGCCTCGAGGAGCTTAGCCCTGAGGTCATCCGGCCCCATCTCGGGCATAAGCGTCACGGCGACGACGTCGTCCTGCTGGCCAAAGATCATCTGGCCGGACATCTTGATGCCCTCGGCGAACGTGCCATGACTGGCTAGAACAATGCTAACCACTGCCTACCTCCTTCTTCTCTTGACGCTTCCTTCCCTGTTCTTGCTCGCAACGCAACGCATGGCTTCATAATTCCTACCTCGCTGCTTCACGAACCGTCCACATTCTAGCGAGCCAATTGACTATTTCAACCATAAACAGCTAATTGGAAACGCAAATGTGCGCTTGCCGACTATTTGCTACCGCCTGCCGTTTGGCAACTTGTTTAATGACAACGCATTTGCTGAACCCTTACAAAAAAAGGCGAGGCCAAGCGGCCCCGCCCCATGCGCGTTGATCGGACGTGCTTCTCGCCGCGAGGCTAGCAGTCGATGCAGACGAGGTCGTGGGTGGACTGCGTGAAGGGCACGAAGCCCTCGGCCGTCATGAGGCCGAAGTCCTCCAGGCGCACGCCGAAGTTGCCCGGCAGGTAGATGCCCGGCTCGACGGTGACCACGGAGCCCTCGGGCACCGGGCGCATCCAGCGGCGGCCGAAGTTGGGGTTCTCGTGGATCTCGATGCCCACGCCATGGCCCAGGCCGTGCTTGAAGAAGTCGCCGTAGCCGGCGTCGGAGATGACCTTGACGGCCAGGTCCTGGATGTCGGAGCCTATGCAGCCGGGCTTTGCCGCGGCGGCGCAGGCCTCGTGGGCCTGGCGCACGACGTCATAGACGTGGCGCTGCTCGTCGGTGGGCTCGCCCACGCAGACGGTGCGGGTCATGTCGCTCTTGTAGTCGTGGTAGCCGGCACCGTAGTCCATGACGATCATGTCGCCCTTCTTGACCACGGTCTGGCCGGGCTGGGCGTGCGGGTTGGCGCCGTTTGCGCCGGTGGCGATGATGGAGCCAAAGGCCAGGGAGTCGGCGCCATGGTTGAACATGTAGTTCTCGAGCTCCACGCGGATCTGCTGCTCGGTCATGCCGGGCTTTATGAAGCCGCAGATGTGCGTGAACGCGGCGTCCGTGATGGACTGGGCGTGACGCATGAGCTCGACCTCCTCGGCGTCCTTGACCATGCGCAGGTCGCAGATGTCGCTGTGCATGCGCGGGGTGAGGCAGGCAATGGAGAGCTCGCTCATGGCCTGGTTGAAGGCATCGAAGAAGGCAAGGTCGCAGGTGTCCTCGACGGCCACGACGCGAGAGCGGGTGGCGCGGGCGCGCTCGGCGGCCCAGGCGGCGGCGCTCACGATTTCTTCATCGATAACCCAGGGGGTGTCGGCGCCCAGGCGCTCGCGGAAGGTGTTGGCGTAGCGGGAGTCCGTGTGGAGCCACTGGCCGTCGGCCGTCACGAAGGCGGTGTGGGCGACCTCGTCGTCAAAGGTGCGCTCCGCCCCAGTGAGCCAGCGCAGGTCGGGGTTGTTGCGCAGGATCACGGCGTCGTAGCCGCGCTCCGCCATGAGGGCGCGCAGGCGCTCGACGCGCCCCGCGCATGCCTTGGCATCTGCCATGTTCTTCTCCTCTGCTCAAGGGCGCGCGGCGACAAGGGCTCCCCCGCCGCCGCGCGCATGGTTACCGACTAGATGTTACTCCGCCTGCGAGCGGGCGGCGCACCAGGCGCCCACGTGCTCGCGCAGGGTCGCCTCCTCCACGTTGGTCAGGCGCACGCGGCCGAGGGCGCGCGGCACCTCCACCATGAAGCGGTTGGTGCGCAGGAACCTCTCGGCGCGAAGCGCGTCATAGAGGGCGTCTGCGTCCACGGGGCAATCGACGCTGCCGAGCTCCAGGCGCTCCAGCAGCTCGTCCTGCGTGAACATGTCGTCAAGCGAGAGCTCGCCTCCGGCCACGGCCAGGCGGGCGCAGAAGCGCAGGGCGTCGGCCAGCATGGCGGAGCGCGGCACGTCAGCCCCCACCAGGCCCGAGAGAGCCGCGACGAAGCTCTGGCCGTAGGCTATGGACTGGCGGACGGCCACCGACGTGGAGGCCACCACCTTGCCGCGGCTTCTCAGGGTGGCGGTGAGCTGCTCGGTCAGGGCGTTGAGGTCTCCCGCCACCAGGCCGTCGGTGGCGTCGAAGAGGGTCTCGAAGGCCTTGGAGGAGTCCGCCATGGCCGTGGCCGCCATGAGCGCACGAGCGAGAAGAACGTTCTCGCGGGAGGCGGGGTCGTCCTCGAATAGGCCCATGAGGTCGAGGTCGCAGATCTCGAAGCGGGCAGAGCCGTCCTGCTGCAGCATGTCGGGCGTCCCGCCCACGGCAAGGCCCTGCGGGGTCACGCCCGCAAGGACCGCAGAGACCAGGTCGCAGGGCACGAGGGCCAGCGAGGTGCCGCCGCACCAGGCGTGGCACACCATCGTCGCGAGGGAGAGCTCGGGCAGGTGCCCCACGGCCACCACGAGGTCGTCGGAGGTCACGCGCATGCGGGCGAGCTCTGCCGCCACGGCGTCCGCGTGGGCGAGGTCGCAGCACGCGTCCCCCGAGGGGAGCTCGGCGAGAAGGACCTCGAAGCCCTGGTCGGAGAGGCCGCGGGAGAGCGTCCTCAGAACGTCATCGGAGACGTCGGGCGCGTGCAGGAGCGCACAGGCGTGCGGTCGGCCGACGACGCTCTTGAGGTCGTGGGCGATGTCGTCCACGATGCCACGGCCCACGCGGGCGTCCATGGAGGTGCCGCGCAGGGTGACCCACTGGCGGCACTTCTTGACGGGCGCGGGGGCCGGCTCGGGAGCCTCGGCGGCCTCGGGCTCGGCGGTCGCGGCGTCGGCGTCGGCGTCGGCGTCGGCGTCCTGCGGCTCGGCGGTCACGTTCTTCTCGTCCGGCTGGACGTCGTCTTGCTGTGTCATAGCAGGCCCTTCTCCCAGAGGAGGCGGCCGCTCTCAAGCGCCACCTGCTCGAAGGTCTTGTTCCTAATGTCGATGGTGATGTCGGCCGCCTCCCGGTAGAGCGGGTAGCGGTGCCGGTAGAGGCGCTCGGCCTGGCGGGCGCTGCCCAGGTCGGGGCGGCGCTCGCGGCTCCTGATCTGGCGCATGGAGTCAGAGAGGTCTCCGTCGAGAAAGACCACGGTGCCCATCTGCCGCATGAGCCCCGCGTTCTCGGGACGCTCGACGATGCCGCCGCCGCAGCTCACGAGCAGGGACTTCCTGGCCTCGAGGCCTTTGAGAACGCGGGTCTCCTCGTCGCGGAAGGCGTCCTCGCCGTCCTCGGAGAACACGCAGGCTATGGACTTGCCCAAGGCGCGCTCCACAAGGCGGTCGGTGTCCACGCAGGGGCGATGGAAGAGGCCGCTCAGATTGCGGGCCAGGGTGGACTTGCCGGCACCAAGGAACCCCACGAAGAAGATGTGGTCACATCCCTCGTGGACTACGTATCCCTGTCCTGCCGACTCCACCGTCAAAGCTCCCCCGTGCCGTGTTCATCGGCCTGATTCTAGCATGGTGCGCACGGACGCCGCGAAAGTTGACAAAGGGACTGTCCCTTTGTCAACTCACTCGCCCTCGAAGGGGTGGTTTCGCAGGGCGAGAAGCTCGAAGACGCGAAAGATCTGCGTGTACCAGAGGTCCCGGCGCGACTGCGGCCTCACCAGGACGGTACGGACGCCGGCGAGGTTGCCTGCGGCGACGTCGGTGAAGAGCTGGTCGCCGATCATGACGGTCTTGTCCGGGGTGGCGCCGTGCATCTCCATGGCGCGGCGCAGCGCGAAGGGGGCGGGCTTCATGGCGTGGTCGACGACCTCGCACCCCAGCTCGTCTGCCGTGGCGCGCACCTGGCCGGAGTGGAAGTTGTTGGAGACCAGGCAGAGCGTGAGGCCGGCGGAGCGCGCCTCGGCGAGCCATGCCGTGACCTCGGCCGGGACCCTCCTGGTGTCCCTGGGCACGCAGGTGTTGTCGCGGTCCAGGAGCACGAGCGAGACGCCCTCCCCCACGAGCCAGTCGATGCTCACCTGGGGAAGGGACGCCACGTAGCGCGTTGCCGTGAAGACGCCCATGCTACTGCGGCCTTGCGTCGATGGCCTGCTGGTGCTGCTCGTAGGTCTCCGAGAAGGCGTGGTAGTCGCCGCTGATGAAGAAGTAGTAGTAGCTGGTGTCGTCGGGGTTGCAGGCGGCCTGGATGGAGGCGAGGCCCGGCGAGCAGATGGGCGTGGGTGTGAGGCCCGTGCGCGTGTAGGTGTTCCACTCGTTGTCGTCCTTGAGGTCCGCCGCCGAGAAGTCCCCGCCCTTGTAGTAGGCGGTGGTTGCGTCGGACTGCAGGGGCATGCCCACGGCAAGGCGGTTGTAGAAGACGGAGGCCACGGTGGCGCGGTCGTCGTCGGAGTTGGTCTCGCGCTCCACGATGGAGGCCACGGTGAGGATGTCCTCCTGCGTGAAGTCCATCTGGAAGCGGGACTTGAGGTTCGCGATGACCGCGTCGAAGTCGATGCCTGCCATCTCGGTCTGCCACTGCGAGAGCATGGTGCGGATGACAAGGTCGCTCGTGACGTCCTTGCCCGAGAAGTCGTAGGTCTTGGGGAAGAGGTAGCCCTCGAGGGAGTCGTTTTTGGCTGCCGCCAGGAAGGGGTAGTCGGCCACGTAGTTGGACGCCTTGGCCTGGGCGGTGAAGTCGTCAGCCGAGATGCCAAACTGCGACTCGACGGCGGAGGCGACCTTTGCCACGGTGAAGCCCTCGGGAATGGTGAGGGTGGCGGCCGTGGAGTTGGGGCCGGTGCTCAGCAGCTGGATGATGTTGTCCAGGGAGTCGCCCGTCACGAGGGAGTAGGTGCCGCTCTTGAGACTGAGCTCGGAGTTGGTGCGCCTGACCTGGTTGAGGAAGTCGCTCTTGGACTCGATGACGCCGGCGTCGTAGAGGGCCTGCGCGATGGTGGAGGCGCCGGAGCCGTCAGGCACCGTGACCTCGACGACCTGCCCGGCCGTTATCTGCTGCCTGTCTGCGTCGGAGGAGCCGGCACCCGTGAGGCGCGGGATGACGAGAAGGACAACCAGGCCAATGGCCGCGGCCGCCGCGATGACGCCGGCGATGATGGCGGGAAGGGCGCTGGCGCGCCCCTGCTTGCCGCGCTTGCGGACGTTGCCGGAGCCGGCGCGGCGCGTGGCCTGGGCGGTGCGGCTTGAGACCCCGGTAGAGCCCAGGGCGCTCCTGGCGCCTACGGCACCGGTGGAGCCGGCCCTGCGGCCAGGGGCGGCCTGCGGGCGCATGCGGCTGGCGGGACGGGTCGTGCCCGACGTGCGTTGGCGCGCCTGCGGGGTGCGGGGCGCCTGCCCGGAGCCGCCGAAGTGGGCTGCGTGACGGGACGCCTGGCCGTTGGGTCTACTCATGTGATGCCTTACTGCTCGTGTCTGGCGTCGAGCCAGGATTGCAGGAAGAGGGACGCCGCAACCATGTCGACCTTGCCGCGCATGGACTTCTCGGAGAGGCCCTGCTCCCTGAGAATACGCTTGGCCTCCTGGGAGGACAGACGCTCGTCGGCAAACTCAAGAGGAAGACCACACGCGTCGGCAATCTGGCGCGCCTGCGACATGATGCGCTCGGCCTGCGGCCCGTCCTCCCCCGCCATGGTCTTGGGACGGCCGCACACCAGGACGTCGGGCTCCCAGTCCTCCAGCACGCGCCGGAACGTGGACGCGTGCTGGAGGACCTCCTGCGCGGGAAGGACGCATACCGGGGAGGCCACGCGGCCGGCAGGGTCGCACACGGCGACGCCGACGCGGACCTCCCCGATGTCAAGGGCGAGTGCGCGCACTAGAGGCCGAGCTCCCTCTTGGCGGCCTCGAGGGCGGCGTCGATGCCGGAGACGTCGGAGCCACCGGCCTGGGCCATGTTGGGCCTGCCGCCACCGCGGCCGCCCACCATGCCGGCGATGGCCTTGACCACGTTGCCGGCGGCAAAGCCGGAGGCGACGGCGGCGTCGGTTGCGCCGGCGAGAAGGGCGACCTTGCCGTCGGGCGTGGCGGAGGCGATGACGCAGGCCACCGGCTCGCCGTTGGCGGCGTCGCGGATGCCGTCCCAGGCGGAGCGCATGTCCTTGCCGGCCAGGCCGTCCAGGCGGGCGACGACGAGCTTGTAGCCGTTGTGGTCGACGGCGGACTTAAAGGCGGCCGCGACCTTGTCGCTGCCGGCACCGGTGGTTGCGGCCTCGAGCTTCTTCTGGGTGTCGCGCAGCTCGCGCAGCAGGGACGCCACGCGCTCGGTGACGTCGGCCGGACGGCACTTGAGCTGGGCCGCGACCTCGCTCATCTGGGCCAGGCGCTCGTCGACGTACTCGATGGCGCCGGCGGAGGTGACGGCCTCGATGCGGCGGGCGTTGGAGCCCACGGAGCTCTCGGAGACGATCTTGAAGAAGCCGAGGTCGGCGGTGTTGCGGGCGTGGGTGCCGCCGCACAGCTCGCGGCTGAACGGGGCGTCGGACTCGCCGGTGGAGACCACACGCACGACGTCGCCGTACTTCTCGCCAAAGAGGGCGACGGCGCCGGTGGCGCGGGCGTCCTCGAGGCTCATGACGCGGGTCACGATGGGCTCGGCGGCAAAGATCTCTGCGTTGACAAGGCCCTCGACGCGATCGAGCTCGTCGGCGGTCATGGCCTCGAAGTGGGTGAAGTCAAAGCGCAGGCGGCCCGGCTCGACGAGGGAGCCGGCCTGGGAGACGTGCTCGCCCAGGACCTGCTTGAGGGCGGCGTCCAGGAGGTGCGTGGCGGTGTGGTTGCGGCGGATGAGCTCGCGGCGGCCGTGGTCGATGGTGGCGGTGACGGTGGCGCCGACCTCGAGGGTGCCCTGCTCGACGACGCAGACGTGGGCGTACAGGCTGCCCTTGCCCTTGGTGTCGGTCACGCGCAGGGTGGCGCCGTCGCAGCGGATGGCGCCGGTGTCGCCGCACTGGCCGCCCATCTCGGCGTAGAAGGGCGTGGCGTCAAGGACGACCTCGACCTCGGAGCCCTCGGCGGCGCTGGCCACCTCGGAGCCCTCGGAGACGATGGCCAGGACCTTGGCCTCGCAGGACTCCTCGTCGTAGCCGCGGAAGTCGGTGGCGGCGAGCTTGTCGGAGAGCGCCGTCCAGACGTTGTTGAAGTCGCCCCAGGCGTCGCGGTTGGCGGCGGCGCGCGCACGCTCCTTCTGCTCGGTCATGCAGGCGTCGAAGGCGGCCATGTCGACCTCGTGGCCGGCGGCCTCGGCGATCTCGACCGTGAGGTCGATGGGGAAGCCGTAGGTGTCGTGCAGCTTGAAGGCCACCTCGCCGGGGAGCTCGGCGCCCTCGGCCAGGCCCGCGATGGCGGCGTCCAGGTAGGAGCGGCCGTTGTCCAGCGTCTGGGAGAAGCGCTCCTCCTCGGCGGAGACGATGCCCTTCACCAGGGCGACGTTCTTGAGGAGCTCGGGGTAGGCCTCGCCCATGAGGCGGTTGACCTCGTCGATGAAGGTGGTGAGGAAGGCGTCCTCGATGCCCAGCAGGCGGCCGTGGAAGACGGCGCGGCGCAGCAGGCGGCGCAGGACGTACTCGCGACCCTCGTTGCCCGGCAGGATGCCGTCGGAAATCATGAAGTCCACGGCGCGGGCGTGGTCGGCGATGATGCGCAGGCTGCGGGAGGCGCCGGAGTAGTCGTCGGCCACGTAGCTCTTGCCGGAGATCTTCTCGCCGAGAGCGATGAGGGACTGCATGAGGTCGCCGTCGTAGTTGGCGCTCTTGTGCTGCAGGATGGCGGCCATGCGCTCCAGCCCCATGCCCGTATCGAGGTTGCGGTGCGGCAGCTCCGGCATGGAGCCGTCCTCCTGGCGGTCGAACTGCGTGAAGACGAGGTTCCAAAACTCGAGGAAACGGTCGCAGTCGCAGCCGGGCTTGCAGTCGGGCTTGCCGCAGCCCACCTCGGGGCCCTGGTCGTAGTAGATCTCGGAGCAGGGGCCACAGGGGCCGGTGGGGCCGGCAGCCCAGAAGTTGTCGTCCTCGCCTAGGCGGGAGATGTGGTCCTCGGCCACGCCGAGGGAGCGCCAGACGTCGTGGGTCTCGTCGTCGTCGGTGAAGACGGTGAAGTAGAGGCGGTCCACCGGGAGCTTGAACTTCTCGGTGATGAGCTCGAAGGCCCAGGCGCAGGCCTGCTGCTTGGAGACGCCGCCGAAGGAGAAGTCGCCGAGCATCTCGAAGAAGGAGAGGTGGCGGCCGTCCTCGCCGATGCAGTCGATGTCATTGGTGCGGACGCACTTCTGGCAGGAGCAGGCGCCGATTTCCTTCATGGTCTTCTTGCCCTGGTAGAACTCCTTGAACTGGTTCATGCCGGCGTTGGCGAGAAGCAGGGAGGGGTCATCGGGCACAAGGGAGGAGCTGGGGTACAGCTTGAGGCCGCGCTCCTCGAAGAAGTTGAGGAACGTCGAGCGGATCTCGGCGGTGGTCATGGTAGGAAAGTCTGCGGTGCTCATATCTCTCCCTGCTATCGGGGTTCTTCTGCACATACGGATTAGGAGTATACCGCGAGCGGACGCGCGGCGAGAAGAACGCACGAAGGCACCAGACTAGGGGCCGGGCGCAGGCCGCCCCCGCTACGCGAGGAGCTCGAACTCGAGCAGGTCCAGACGGCCGCCACCGCGATGGCGCAGGTAGAGGGCGCTCCTTGGGCCTGCCGGCTCCAGGGGCGCGGCAAAGTCGGCCCACGTGAGTCCCGCAGCGGCCACGTCCACCGTTCCCAGCAGGCGAGAGAAGCCCGCGTCGTCGGAGACCTCCACGACGCCGGCGCCCCGCCCGCGGGCGACGAGCCTGATGCCGCGCGTGCGCGAGAGGTCAAGGTACTTGAAGCCGCAGACGGCGCCGTTGCGCAGGTTTGCCACGTACTGGCGGGCACTTCTCCCCCGGCCCTCCTGCGTGAGGAAGGGGTGTGCCGCCAGGGTGCGCCTGGGGTGCGGGCCGTCCACGCGCCCCACGCCGTCCGCACTCCAGAGGTTGCAGGCGAGGCGCGCCTGATAGGTGCCCACGCCCGGCAGGGTGCCCGCGAGGCCCGAGGTGGTGACCTCGGCCTGGAGCCAGCCGCCGCGGCCGTCGGCCACGAGCCTCTCGGCGCAGGCCTGGCGCGCGTAGGAGCTGCGGTTGGTCTGCCGGTGGTAGAAGACGTAGGTCCGCTGTCCCAGGCGCAGGAGGCCGCCGTGGGTGTTTCCCAGGTAGTTGGTGCCATGGGCCTCGTCGGGGTGGCCGGGAAGGCCCACGTCCCCTATTGAGACCAGGACGCCGCCGTAGGCAAAGCCGCCGTCGGGGCGGCTGCTCGTGGCGTAGCAGAGCTCGTGGTTGGCCACGGAGCTGTAGACAAAGACGTAGCGGCCGTCCAGCTTGCGGATAGAGCTCGCCTCGAAGAAGCCGTGGCCGAGAAAGGCCGGGTCGTCCGTCGCCATGAGCAGGCGCTGGGGCCCGCGCACCGTCAGCATGTCAGGCGCAAGCTCCAGCACGTAGGCGCCGTCGCTTGCCGTGCGGACGCCGCCCGTGGCGAGCGCCGGCACGGGCGTCCTGAAGCCGGAGTAGAGCCAGACGCGGCCGTCGTCGTCTGCCAGCACCGCCGGGTCGAAGGCAAAGCCGTCGCCCGCGCGACGGCCGTAGGGCGTGCCGTCCGGGTAGTGGACGCGCCCCAGGTACTCGTAGCGGCCGGCCGGGCTGTCGCAGACGGCTACGCCGATGGTGCCCATGAAGTCGAAGGCGTAGAAGAGGTAGTAGCGGCCGTCGGCGCCCCGCGCAACGTCAGGCGCGAAGAGCAGGCGCAGCCCCAGGCGGTTTGCCGGGTCCTGGCCGCGGCGGTAGATGACGCCCTCCTCGCGCCAGGCGGCAGGGTCGTCCACGGGGGCAGACCAGCAGACGTAGTCCCCCACGCAGAAGATGGGCGCGCCAAAGCGGTCGTGCGAGCCATAGAGGTAGACGCGGTCCCCAAAGACGTGGGGCTCGCCGTCTGGGACGTACTCCCACTCCGGCAGGAAGGGGTTGGCGCCGGGATGCCCGCCCTGGCCGGAGGCGACGTCCGGCCGGCTCATCGGCCGCCGCCGTCGTCGTCTTGCGGCGCGTCCCTCTCGCCAAGGACGTCAGGCGAGAAGGACAGGCGAGAGCCCTCGAAGAAGCGCTCGTCGTCCAGGGCGTCCAGCGCCGGGATGGGGTCGCCCTTCCCGTCGACGTAGGGGCGGCTCCAGAAGAGGGCGCCGTCCTCGGAGACGATCTGGCGCCCGGTGCGGGTCTCGAAGAAGTAGACGAAGAAGCCGCGCAGGGCCGCCGTGACCGGCACGGCGATGACCATGCCCACGGGGCCACCCAGGCAGCCGCCGACGATGATGCCGACCAGCGAGAGCGCCGGGTGGATCTTGACGGCGCTGCGCATCACCATGGGAGACAGCAGGTTGTCGGCCACGTTCTGGGCGACCATGGCAATGGCCAGCGTCCACAGGGCGCAGACCGGGCTCACGAAGAGCCCGAGCAGCGTCCCGACCACGGCCGAGAGCATGGGACCAATGACCGGGATGAAGTGCATCACGAAGGTGAGGGCACCCACCAGACCGGCGTAGGGGTGGCCGACCAGGACCACGCCCACTGCCACCATGAGGCCGTCGGCGATGGACGTGATGAGGGTGCCGCGCATGTAGCCGCCGGTGGAGCGCGAGAGCACGGCCAGGATGAGGGTCACGTCCCGCCCGCGCTCGGGGCCGACGACGCGCACCAGCTCGCGCGCCATGCGCGGGTAGTCCACGGCAAACCAGTAGGCCAGGATGATGCCCAGGAAGAACGTGGTGAAGTCGCTCGCCAGGGCGCTCAGATTTGCGGCGAGGCCGCCGGAGACCTGGCGGGCAAGGTCGCTCGCCATGGAGTTGCCCATGGTCGAGGCGGCCCCCACCAGGGAGTTCACGAAGTTCTGCACGTTTGAGTTCTCGCTCGTGCCCACCTTGGCCCAGAAGTCCTGAAGGCCCTGGTTGACCTGGGTCACGTAGGACGGGACGTTGCGCAGCAGCACCACGAGCTCCTGGAGGAGCGGGCCTCCCACGAGGGCCAGGACCGCCACCAACGCCACGAGGAAGACGAGAAGCGCCAGGAAGGCCGCAGCCCCGCGCGGCATGCCAGCATCCTCCAAGCGGTTTGTTATGGGGCTGCAGACAAAGCCCACCACGCCTCCGACCAGCAGCAGCTCCAGAGCCTGCTGGACGAAGGAGAGGGCGCCCACGACCAGCCACGCCGCCACGAAGGTGCCGACGACCGTCCATACCGCGAGCGCGCGCGGACGCCAGCGGTCCACGCGCGCCTGGGAGTCATGCCTGTCCGGACGACTGCTCAACGCATCAGCCCCTCGGGGTCGATCTTGTCCTGTATCTTGCGCAGCGTGCGGCGCAGAAGGCGGCTCACCTGCACCTGGGAGACGCCCAGGCGCTTGGCAATCTCCACCTGCGTGAGGCCGTCGATGAAGCGCATGCGCACGATCTCCTGCTCGCGCGGCGAGAAGTCCCTGATGGCGTCGTCGATGACCATGCGGTCGTCCGAGGCGTCGAGGTCCTCGTCGACGGAGCCGAGGCGGTCGATGAGGGCCGGGGCCTCGTCGTCCTCAGAGGAGCCGCCCGCCTCCAGCGAGACGGACGTGTAGGCCCCGGAGGACTCCATGGCCTCGAGGATCTCCTCGGCGCCGACGCCGAGCTTGGCCGCGATCTCCTCAACGGAGGGGCTGCGCTGCAGCTCGACCGTGAGCTCGTCGGTGGCCTGGTTGACCTTGGCGGAGAGCTCCTGCAGGCGACGGGGTACACGGATGGACCAGCCCTTATCGCGGAAGTGGCGCTTGATCTCTCCCAGGATGGTGGGCGTGGCGTACGTGGTGAACTCCAGGCCGCGCTCCGGGTCAAATCGGTCGATGGCCTTGATGAGGCCGATGGTTCCGACCTGCACGAGGTCGTCCAGGGGCTCGCCGCGGTTCTTGAACTTGGAGGCGAGGAAGCGCACAAGGTTGAGGTGGCTCACAATGAGCTGGTCACGGGCCTCCTCGTCGCCCTTCTCCTTGTACAGGCGGAAGAGCTCGTGGGTGCGCTCCTTGTCCCAGGCATCCTTGCCCTTGGGGGCGCGACGCACGGCGCGGGCCTCCGAGGCGTCCCTCTGGGGCGCCTGCGGCACCCGCTCCTCGGCGCGGGCGCCCTCGGGCTTGGGGGCGCTACTCGTCATGGGCGCCGCCCGTCCGCTTGGTGAGGCTCAGGGTCCGCCCGTCCTCGGAGATGGAGCTCTCGTCGCAGATGGCGGCGAGAAGCGCCTCCACGAGCTCGAGGGACTCGTCGGCATCGGCCGCGCCGAGGTCCTCGCCAAGCGAGAAGTCCATGGTCACGGCCTCGTCGGAGATGCCGAAGACGATGCCGCACTCCTGCTGGCCGGTGGCGCAGGCATAGACGAAGCCCTCCTCGGCGGCCATGCGGGCGTCCTCGACCTCGTCGACGCCCATGTCGCAGGTGACGGCCAGGGAGGCCGCGGTCATGCGCACGATGCGGGCAAAGCCGGGCTCGGCGGGAACGGTGAGGCAGACGCGCTTCTGGTCCATGGCGCGCCCCCTACTCTGCGTCGGCCGCGGAGGCGGCGCCATCGGGGTCGGACTCGGGCTTCTCGGCGCTGTCGGCGGCGGGGGCGACGGCGTCGTAGTCCACGTAGGAGACCGTGCGGGCCGGGCGCTCGGCGGGCTCGGGGACGGTCACGCCCTCGAGGGACGCGGGCGCGGCGCCCTCGGAAATCTGGGCGGGGGCGCAGGACTTGCGGCCGCCGGCGATCTTGCCCACCACGCCGGCCACGGCGCTGGCGGCGCCGGAGACGGCCCCGTTGACGGCCTCGGTCACGCCGGCGGCGGTGCCGGAGACGGAGGCGACGTCGTCCAGGATGGCGTTGACGCTGGCGAGGGACTCGTTGGCGGAGTCCAGGGCGGTGTTGGCCTTCTCCATGAGGGCGGGGACGTCCTTGACCGCGGGCTGGAGCTCGTCGACCATGCCGTCCAGCTTGGCCACGATGGGCTGCGTCTGGGCGATGACCTCGTTTGCCGTAGACGCGACCTCGTCGATGGACTTGCGCGCGCCGCGCACGGTGAGCGCGACCTCGATGACGGCCCAGATTCCAACGAGCGCCAGCACGATGAGCGCGATGTCCAGGTAGTTCATGGGAGCCCCCTTCGGGAGGATTGGGTTTGCCTTGCGCATTCTGTCATTCTACCCGAGTGCGCCCGCGCGAGTCCGCGCGCTCGGGCGCCTCCACGCCTCGGCACAGTGTGCAAAATAACGACCCCGCGCCCTTCTCTCCTGCGTTTTCGCAGGTGAGAAGGGCGCGGGGTCGTTATTTTGTACGCTATTTGCCCGCCGGCAGCACCGGCGGCGAACTAGACCAGGGCGGCGTAGTCCTGGGCCTGGTGGAATATGTGGTGGATGACCGTGGCGTCCCCATCGCTGGTATACAGCAACAGGTAGTTCCCGGCCTGCGCCTTTCTGTACCCGCGATCCGCCAGGGTGCGGTCCCTGCAGAGGGGGTACATCTTGGGGAAGCGCTCGATGTTGCGGCGCACGCCTATGAAGGCGTCGTTGAACGATGCGGCCGCGGACGGCTCTCCGAGCTTCTCCGCCAGATACGCGACGATCTGCTCTCGCTCGAGTTGCGCATGGAAGGTGAGGCTGACCCTAGAGGCCATAGCGCTCCCTTATGATGCGGTCGGACTCTTCCGCATCAACGAGGCGACCAGCGCGGACGTCCTCCTCGGAGGCAAGGATCGCCTGATACAGCCGGGCCCTCGCCGCCTCGAGCCGCATGGCGTCATAGGTCTCCGGCGCCATGCTCACAAAGGAACAGCGCCCGTCCTTGGTGACGATGACGGGCTCCTTCGAGCCCTCCACCATCTCCGAGAAGTTCTTGGTGTCCCTTATCTGCCTGATGGGAACGCAGCTTGGCATCTCTCCCCTTCCGTCGCGTGACAGGAACACTGTAGCACGTACGTGCCACACGGCTCACGGGAGAGTCGAGGCGCCGGGCAGGAAAGAGCGCCGGCGGCGAGCTAGGAGCGGTCGCGGGCGGCGGCGTCGAGGCGCCAGGCCTCCCAGCCGCGGGGGCTGGGGTGGTAGAAGCAGCCGCGGTCAAGGCCCTCGGGCAGGTAACGCTGGTCGACCCAGCCCTCCGGGTAGTTGTGCGGGTAGAGGTAGGGGCCGTACTCGTCCGAGCCGGGGCGGTGGCGGTCGCGCAGGTAGTTGGGCACCTCGCGGCGCGGGCCCTGGCGAACCTCGGCCAGGGCGGCGTCGATGCCGGCCTCGCAGGCGTTTGACTTGGGGGCAAGCGCCAGGTAGGTGGCCGCCTGGGCCAGGTTGATGCGGCACTCCGGCATGCCGATGACCTCGGTGGCGCGGAAGGCCGCCTCGGCGACGAGAAGGGCCTGCGGGTCGGCGTTGCCCACGTCCTCGGAGGCGCAGATCATGATGCGCCGGGCGATGAACTTTGGGTCCTCGCCGGCGTCGAGCATGCGCGCGAGCCAGTAGAGCACGGCGTCCGGGTCGCTCCCGCGCATTGACTTGATGAAGGCGCTGATGATGTCATAGTGCATGTCGCCAGACTTGTCGTAGGACAGGCCGCGCCGCGGGTTTGCCTCCAGGACGTTCTCGGCGGAGATAGTGACAGGGGCCTCGGCGGAGGGCTCGGTGCCGTCCACGGGCGCAGCCATCTGACTTGCCAGCTCAAGCGAGGTCAGGGCCGCTCGCCCGTCTCCCCCGGAGAGCTTCACGATCTCATCCTCGGCCTCGGGCGAGAGCGCGAAGGCCCCGGCCAGGCCGTTCTCGGACGCGCAGGCGCGCTCGACCATCTGGCGCACGGAGGCGTCATCCAGCGGCTGGAGCTCAACCACGCGGCTGCGGCTGATGAGGGCCGAGTTGACCTCGAAGTAGGGGTTCTCCGTCGTGGCGCCCACCAGCACGACGGTGCGGTCCTCCACGGCGTGGAGAAGCGCGTCCTGCTGGCTGTGGTTGAAGCGGTGGATCTCATCCACAAAGAGGATGGTGCGCCGCCCGCTGGTGAGAAGGCGGCTCTCGGCGGCCTCGATCTCTCGGCGCAGGTCCTTGACCGTGCCCGTGACGGCCGAGACCTCGACGAACTCCGCGTGCGTGGAGTGCGCGATGATGCGCGCCAGGGTGGTCTTTCCGGTGCCGGCAGGCCCGTACAGCAGCACGGATGAGAGCGTGTCGTGCTCTATGGCGCGCCTGAGCCAGCTGCCCTCGCCCACAGCCTGGGCCTGGCCCAGGTACTCGTCAAGGGTCTGCGGGCGCATGCGAGCAGCGAGCGGCGCGTTGTCGTTGCGGCGGGCGCGCTCTATGTGAGTAAACAGCGTATCCATGAGAACAATTGTACTACATGTTGAGGAGTGCCGGACCGCCTGGCTTCTCCCCAAATGTACCTCGCGCAAAGGACGCGCTCAAAAACATTTGGGGAGAAGCCAGGCGGTCCGGCTCAACCTGCAGGAGCAATTTGGGATGCCTTGTCGTTGCTGGGGGTCATCGGGTGGATGGGGGGCGATTTTTTGGTAGGTAATTTTCTCAATTAAGTACAAAAGAGCAGGTGGCGGAGGAGGGGGGTCAAAAAAGTCCGGGCGTTTCCTGCCTTTTTATTGGTAGGCAACGCCCGGACACGCGTGGCGGTTTGGGACGGCGGCGGTCCTAGCGGGAGGACTTGGCCAGGGCCAGGGCGACGAGGGTTCCGGCGGCGCCCATGAAGGCCATGATGACCAGGACGGGGATGAAGGAGCCCAGGCGCTCGGCCAGAAGGCCGGCTCCCCAGGAGCCAAGGACGGCGCCGAAGATGCTGTAGGTGTTGACCACGGCCATGTTGGAGGCCATGTTGGCCATGCCCCACTCGGTGCGGGTCACAAAGGGCATGCAGACCACGGCGGCTCCCCACGCAAGGCCCGCCACCAGGCACGCCACGGTCATGAGGGCCGTGCTCTCCCCCAGCAGGGAGAGCACGAGCAGGATGGTGCCCACCATGGAGAGAAGGCCCACGCCCACCATGGTGCGGCCCCGGCCAAGGCGGTCGAGCAGCGTTCCGGCCACAAGGCGCCCCAGGCCGTTGCCCACGTTGACGAAGCCGATGACGAAGGCCGCCCCGAGGGCGTCGACGCCCAGGGAGGCCGGAAGCTCCTTGCCGATGCCGGTGATGCCCATGCCCACGGAGCCAAGCATGAAGAGGAAGACGTAGAGCAGGCGGAAGGTGCGGTCCCCCACCATCTGCGCCACGCCGCAGTCGCGAACAGGCGCGGCGGCGCCCCCGGCGGACTGGGCGGGAACGGCGGCGGGGAGCTTGGCCAGCTCGTCGGCCGTGGGCTCGCGCAGGATGAGGGAGCAGGCGACCGTCAGCGCGGAGAAGACCACGCCCACGCCCACGAAGGCAACGCGCCAGGCGAGCACGGTGTAGAGCTGCGCGGCCACCGGGCCCAGGAGGAACCCGCCCATGCCGAAGCCCATGAGCGAGACGCCCTGCGCCATGCCGCACGCGTCGGGGAACCACGAGGTCACCACCGGGATGACCACGTTGTAGACGAGGCCGATGCCAAGGCTGGCAAGAACGCCGTAGGTGAGGTAGACCACCGCGAGCGCGGAGGAGCCGTCCACCAGCGAGGACCCGACGAAGCCCGCCAGCAGCAGGGCCGCGCCTAGCAGGTAGACCGGGCGGACGCCCACGGCGGACTCGATCTTTCCCGCCAGGAGGTTTCCAATGGTGAAAGCCACGATGGAGATGGCAAAGATAAGCGTCATGCCCGAGACGCTCCAGTCGAACTGGGCCTTGAGCGGCGCCATGAGCACCGAGTACGCGTAGATGAGGCCGAGGAAGAGTAGGAGCAGCGTTCCCACCGCAAGCGTGAGGACGCGACGTGCGCGAAGGTTCATGGGACGCCTTTCGGGCCGGGCGGCGGCCACGGACGGCCGCGCGAGTTGTGTTCCGCCTGAGAAGTTTGGGCCATCGCGACGCGTGTCAGTCCGCCACTGTCTTGATTTTCACGCCTTGCCCACACAAACGTAACGGCGAGAAGAACACGGGTTCTTCTCGCCGTTATAAAGGCAATCTATATGTGTAGGCCATGTGGACGCAAAACAAAGAAGTCAAACGCGCGTTCTGCCTACGAAAGCTCTGCGACGGCGGTCTTGAGCTCGTCCACGCGGTTGGTAGCCTCCCAGGTGAAGTCCGGGTCGTTGCGGCCGAAGTGGCCATAGGCGGCCGTCTTCTCGAAGATGGGGCGGCGCAGGTCGAGGTCGCGGATGATGGCGCCGGGGCGCAGGTCGAAGACCTTCTCGACGGCCTGCTCGATCACGTCGTCGGCGACGACGCCGGTGTCGTGGGTGTCCACCATGACGGACAGCGGGTGGGAGACGCCGATGGCGTAGGCCAGCTCGACCTCGCACTTGTGCGCCAGGCCCGCGGCCACGACGTTCTTGGCCACCCAGCGGGCGGCGTAGGCGGCGGAGCGGTCGACCTTGGTGCAGTCCTTGCCGCTGAAGGCGCCGCCGCCGTGACGGCCCATGCCGCCGTAGGTGTCGACGATGATCTTGCGACCGGTGAGGCCGGTGTCGCCCATGGGGCCGCCCACCACAAAGCGGCCGGTGGGGTTGACGTAGATGTCGGCGCCGTCCCACTTGATGCCCTGGGCATCCAGGACGGGGGCGATGACGTGCTCGACCATGTCGGCCTTGACCTGGCCCATGTCGGTCACGGAGTCGGCGTGCTGGGTGGAGACCACGACGGCCGTGACCTCGACGGGGCGGTCGTCCTCGTAGCGGACGGTGACCTGGGTCTTGCCGTCCGGGCGCAGGTAGGGCACGGTGCCGTCCTTGCGGACGGCGGCCAGGCGCTCGGACATGCGCTGGGCCAGGTAGGCGGGCATGGGCATGAGGACGTCGGTCTCGTCGGAGGCGTAGCCGAACATCATGCCCTGGTCGCCGGCGCCCACCTCGTCGATGGGGTCGGTCGTGCGGCCGGCCTGCGCGTCAAAGGACTCGTCGACGCCCTGGGCGATGTCGGGGCTCTGCTCGTGGATGAGGTTGAGGACGCCGCAGGTCTCGCAGTCAAAGCCGTACTTTGCGCGGTCATAGCCAATGCGGCGGATGGTGTCTCGGGCGATCTTCTGGACGTCCACGTAGGCCTCGGTGCGCACCTCTCCGGCCACGATGACGGTTCCGGTGGTGACGAAGGTCTCGCAGGCGCAGCGGACGTTCTCCACGTTGGCGGGCACGCCGTCGGGGGCGACGTAGCCCTTCTCCTGCAGCTCCGCCTCCTTGGCCAGGATGGCGTCAAGGATGGCGTCGGAGACCTGGTCGCAGATCTTGTCGGGGTGACCCTCGGTTACGCTCTCGGAGGTGAAGTAGTAGCTCTTGTGTGACATGCGAATGCTTCCTTTCTGCTTGCTGTCACCATGTTGGAGCCGGGCAGGTCAGACACCCGGCAGCGTTGCCTTGGTTGGCGAGGGGCGCCAGGCGAGAAGGCCCGCGCCGCCGCCGCGCTAGCTCGCGCGGTCCAGCCCCAGGCGCTCCTGGGCCTTGGGCGTGCCCATGCCCTCGAAGGCAAGGCGCACGAGCTGCGCGGAGAACTCCTCGGAGTCCGACAGGGCGTTCTCCTCGGGCTGCTCCAGGACGGCGAAGGTGAAGGCGCCCGCGATGGCGATGGCGCCCAGGCGGCTGCTCACCTCTGGGCGGACGAGCCCCTCCTCCTTGGCGCGGTCGAACTGCGCCGAGAAGATGGAGACGATGCGCGCCAGGCGCGTCTCAACGGAGGGCAGGACGGACTTCTCGGTGTTGGATACCTCCCGGCCCATGGCCAGGGCCAGCGGGCTTCTGGGCCTCATGCCGCGCGCGAGCACGCGGGCGATGCCCTCGATGGACTCCATGGCCGAGCTCGCCTTGGCCACGGCGCCCTCGATCTGGTCCACGAGGTCGTCGATGGAGGCGTCAAAGATCGCCTGGACCAGCGCGCCCTTGTCGGCAAAATAGTAGTAGAGGGCGCCCTTGGACATCTGGCAGCGGGCGGAGACCTCGCTCATCTGGAAGTCGGTGTTGCCACGCTCCACCATGAGCTCGGTGGCGGCTGCCATGATCTTCTCGCGCGTGGCCGCGCTCTTGCGAGTCTTGGCACCGCTCCTCAGGCGCGTGGCGCCACGGGCCGCGGCAGTCTCTATGCCGCCCTTGGCCGCCTCGTGCACGGTGCGGATGCCGCGCGCTATGTCCTCGGTCACGTCCTTGTCTAGAAGGCTCATGAGACTCTCCCCCACCATTGTTTGACTGGGACCAGTCTAGCATCCCGTCTTCATTTTTGAGCTTATTTCAAAAAAACTGGACACCTGCGTTTAGGAATGCACGCACCTTGGTAAATTGAGATGCGATCGAATCCGCACCAAAGCAACTGCAAGGCAGGTGGGGCGCGCCCCACATACATACTAGAGGGAGAGCGAGGCCGGTGAGAAAGGCATTCCAGATATTCAAGAGGGACCTCAGGAGGCTCCTCAAGAACCCCGTGGCCGTCATAGTCACCCTTGGCGTTGCCGTCATCCCGTCCCTGTACGCGTGGTTCAACATCCTCGCCAACTGGGACCCCTACGAAAACACCTCCACGGTGCCCATCGCCGTCGTCATAGACGACGAGGGCGCAGAGGTCGGTGACATGGGCCAGATCAACGCCGGCGACATGATTCGCGAGCAGCTGGAGGAGAACACCCAGCTGGGCTGGACCTTCCTCGACTCCGAGGACGAGGCCGTGGAGGGCGTGCGCAGCGGCAGGTACTACGCCGCCTTCGTCGTGCCGTCCGACTTCACCGCCTCCCTGGGAGATATCGTCGACGGCGACGTCAGCCCCGCCCACATCTCGTACTACGTCAACGAGAAGGCCAACGCCGTGGCCCCCAAGGTCACCGACACCGGCTCCACCACCCTGGACAACAAGATCACCGACCAGTTCCTGGAGGTGGCGGGCAAGACCGTCACCGAGAAGCTCCAGGGCGCGGTGGGCAACGTCGCCGCCAAGGCCGACGAGACGCGCGACACCGTCGTCGCCGACCTGCGCGACGTCTCCGGCACCCTGGCCGGCCTGGCCGACGGCCTCGACGGCGCCCAGGGCACCCTCGCCGACGCCCGCGCCACCGTGGCCCAGGCCCGCACCACCCTGCAGGACCTCTCCGGCAGCGCCACGCGCGTCTCCGGCAGCCTGACGGACGCGCTCGGCACCCTCTCCGACACCCGCGCCAAGGCCACGAGCCTGGCCGCCCAGCTCTCCGGCGCCCTCGGCAGCGGAGCCGGCTCCCTCTCCGGCATCTCCGCGGACGCAAACCACGCCATCGGCCAGGTCACCGGCGACATCGGCTGGGCCCAGGGCAAGCTCGACGGCGCCATCTCCCAGGTGGGCGGCATCTCCGACGACACGCTCGGCAGCCTCGCCACCTCGCTCGGCCGCGTCTACAACAAGGTGAGCGCCCTTCCCGACGGCACCGCGGGCAAGGCCGACGCCCTGGCCGCCCTCGATGACGCCATCGCCCAGGTCAGGGCCACCCAGGCCGACCTCGCCGGCAAGGTGGACGCCCTGAAGCAGGTCTCCTCCGACATCAAGGACGCAAACGACACCGTGGGCGGCCTCGCCGACGGCGTGAACGACGCCATCCAGGGCGGCGCCTCCAGCCTCTCCGGTCTGCAGCAGCAGGTCTCCGGCACCACCATGCCCGCCCTCTCCGCCGTCCTTGACGACGTGTCCGCCGGCGCCGGGCAGCTCGCCGGCGGCGCGGCCGCCCTCTCCCCCATGCTCGACCAGGTCGACGCCACCCTCTCCCAGCTGGACGGCATTCTCGCCCAGTGCGCCGACTCGGTCTCCGGCGCCGCCTCGTCCGTGAGGGACGCCGGGCAGAAGGTGGCCTCGCTCGCCGACGACGTGGCCGCCATCGAGGGCCTGGAGTCCGTGGGCGCCGTGAGCGACGTCCTGGACCTTGACCCCGAGGACGTGGGCACCTTCCTGGGCTCTCCCGCCCAGCTTGTCACCGAGTCCGTCTTCCCCGTCGCCAACTACGGCAGCAACGTCACGCCGTTCTACACCAACCTGGCCCTGTGGGTGGGCGGCTTCGTGCTCGTGGCCATCTACAAGCTCGAGGTCGACGACGAGAGCGTGGGCGACTTCAAGCCCTGGCAGGGCTTCTTCGGCCGCTGGCTGCTGCTCAACCTCATCGGCCAGCTCCAGGCCATCATCTGCTGCGCGGGCGACCTCTGCCTGGGCATCCAGTGCGTCTCCCCGATGGCCTTCGTCTTCGCCGGCATGGTGGAGTCCTTCGTCTACGTCTTCTTCATCTACGCGCTCTCCGTGGCGTTCAAGCACATCGGCAAGGCGCTGGGCGTCCTTCTCGTCGTGCTGCAGATCCCGGGCGCCTCGGGCCTCTACCCCATTGAGATGCAGCCCGAGTTCTTCCAGGCCCTCAAGCCCTGGCTGCCCTTCACCTACGGCATCAACGCCATGCGCGAGTCCATCGCCGGCTTCTACGGCAACTACTACGCCCAGAACCTCGGCATGCTGCTGGTCTTCCTCATCCCGGCGCTTCTGGTCGGCGTGGCGGCCCGCAGGCACCTGCTCAACATCAACGCGCTCTTTGACCGCCGCCTTGCCGAGACGGGCCTCATGATCTCCGAGCGCACCGACATGGAGGGCGCGCACTTCCGCCTCTCCACCATCGTCAAGGCCCTCATGGACTCCGGCGGCTACAAGCGCACCTTTATGGCCCGCGTGGCCCACTTCGAGCTGCGCTACCCCGTCTACGTCAAGCGCGGCTTTGCGGCCCTCATCATCGTGCCGCTGGCCCTCACGGCCCTCATGTTCGTGCTGCCGGCCAAGTTCGGCCTCATGGTGGTCTGGGTCATCTCGCTGGTGGTCATCTGCACCTTCCTCATCGTGGTGGAGTACCTCCACAGTCGCGTGGGCCAGAAGACCACGCTTGCCGACATGTCCCGCGAGGAGCTCTACGGCCTGTTGGACGCCGAGCTCAAGGAGGAGTTCATGGCCTTCGCGCCACTGGAGAAGATCAGGCTCGACCGCGAGGCCGAGCAGGACGGCGCGTCCGCCGACCCGCTGTCCGACGCGGCCGCCGCGAGCAGGCCGGCCGGCAGGGGCGACGACGCCCAAGACGGCCGCGGCCAGAGGGGCGGTGAGGCCCGATGAGGAAGATCTGGGAGCTCGTCCGCTATGACTTCAGGCACGTCCTATCCAACGTGATCAGCCTCGTGGTCTGCGTCGGCATGATCGTGGTGCCCTGCTTCTACGCGTGGTTCAACATCGCGGGCAGCTGGGACCCCTACGGAAACACCAAGAACCTCAAGGTGGCCGTGGCCAACGCCGACGGCGGCTACACGAGCGAGCTCATCCCCGTGAGCCTCAACATGGGCGAGCGCATGGCCTCCGAGCTGCGCGAGTCCACCTCCATCGGCTACACCGTGACGAGCGAGGAGGACGCCGTCGAGGGCGTGCGCAGCGGCAAGTACTACGCCGCCGTGGTCTTCCCCGAGAACTTCACGCGCGACCTCCTCTCCGACTTTGCCGACAGTGCCAGCGCGCCGCGCGTCTCCTTCTACCAGAACGACAAGGAGAGCGCCATCGGCAAGATCGTGACCGGCAAGGCCTCCACCGCCATCCAGCAGGACATCGACGAGTCCTTCGCGCACGCTCTCACCACCGTGGGCGGCGGCGTGCTGGACGAGCTGGTGGGCTACCTGGACGACGAGCACATGACCGAGCTTGCCGGCAAGCTCGACGGCGCCATCGACGAGGCCCAGCGCGGCCTCCAGGACACCGCCGCGAGCGTGCGCGGCTTCGAGGACATCCTGGCCTCCACCCAGGCTCTGCTGGGCAGCGGCGCCGACGCCTCCACCGGCTCCCTCTCCGCCACGCTGGCGGCCGGAAACGGCCTGCGCCAGAGCGCCGGCGACGTCCGCGGCCTGGGCACCTCCGTCGACGGGACCGTGGACGCCGTGAACTCCGCCCTCTCGGACGGCGCGGCCGGCCTCTCGGGCGTCTCCGACCAGATCGACCACGCCTTCGACGTGGCCGGCACCCAGACCGACAAGATGGCCGACGGCCTTCGCCAGGCCGCCGGCGCCGTGGACGCCAACGTCTCCGGCCTGAACGAGCTTCTCGCCAAGCTGGCGAACGTGGACACCACGCTGCGCATCGCCGACGACCGCCTGCCGGACGACAGCTACCTGCACGACGTGCTGCAGCCCATGATCTCCTCCGTGGGGGCGCTCCAGGACAGCGTGCGCGACGCCATCGACGGCCAGACCGAGCTCTCCGCCCAGCTGACCAAGACCGC
>ERZ1034980.376-NODE-376-length-35031-cov-19.636436_pt1 | contig 35031 bp, 14 predicted proteins | sample MGYA00520622_ERZ1034980 | MGnify/ENA primary metagenome ERZ1034980 (study PRJEB33766, sample SAMN09781791) | gut metagenome | biome: gut microbiome | host: Homo sapiens | place: Madagascar | study: EMG produced TPA metagenomics assembly of the PRJNA485056 data...
GTGGGCGGCGGTGCTGATTCGCAATATAGGTGGTGTCGAAAGGGCCTAGGACTCACCTTTTGCCGAGCTTGTGCGCGATGGCAGTCTGGACATCTGTTTTTCCTATGTTTTGGGGTGCCTTGATGGCCTTTGGTATGAATTTGCCATGGAGCACTTTGAAAGTAAAAGGGCCGCATCGTTTGATGTGGCCCTTCTTGTGTGTTATGATGTGCGTTTAAGTCAAAGCGTATGCGGGTTTAATCGTCACCAACATTCGTGCCGGTGAAGTCATAGACAATCGCCATGTAGTAGATTCCATTCTTGTTTACTACGCCTACGCCTGCTTTTGTTACGGTTCTGCAATTCATCATAATTCGATGCTCCTTGTGATTCTTCCATTTGGTTACAGCGTCGTCGCCGGTCATTCGGTATGTGGCGTATTGTAGGATGTCTGAGTAGATGTGATACTGTTTCCTCATGGTATGTTCAAGTTTGCCAACATCTGCGCAATGTTGTGCAGACTGGTGTGCGAGAGCCTCCATGTAGCTGTCGCGTACGGGAATCGAGAAACCCTTGCTCCTGCGGTAATTGCAGTAAGCCGTCCAGATCTCGTTTTCCATGCTGCGGCACTCTTCATTGGGGTCGATTTGCTTGAATGTGCGCTTGAGTGTCCAGGACTGGTTGGCACTTCGGTTCCTGTCTTGAACGGTGACGTTAGCGCCGTTTGTTGCCGTACCACCGGTTATATTCAGCGCACGATAGCTGGCCGTGTTCAAGAAGACAAGTTTGTTATCTTTGGTGAGCCACAGCTTCCATAGCTTGTTGCTCCAACCGTTTTCATAGTCCCATTGCTGAACATTGCCGCCGTTAGTGTTTGAGTCCTGGCCAGCGACTTCAAGGCACTTGCCCGAAACGACACTCATAATCTTGTAGATGCCATTTCCGGTCCTAACGAACTGCCATTTTTGCCCGTTGGTGCCGTTGTCTGCCCAAGAAATTACGTTGACGCCGTTGTCTTTGCCGCCTCCGTAAACATCGAGCACCTGATTGCTGCCAGAGCAACTCTGGATAACGTACATCCCTTCGGGAACTTCGTAATAACGATCTCCGTTATCGTAGGCGTGTTCGGTAACGCTTACGTTGCCGACCGTAATGGATCTTGTGCCTTTAGTTTTAATCGTCTCTGGTCTGAGTTCAAATAGCTGTGCCTTACTGTTATTGCGGCTCCAGAGCTGGATGTTAGTTCCATTGTCGGCGTATCCGCCGTAGCAATCGAGAACATAATTCGAATGGACGTTTATGAGCATCAGCTTGTTGTTGTAGACCTCGGCCCGCCACAACTGATCGTCTCTACCGTTTGAACTCAGCTGAAGAACGTTGCAACCCTCTTCATTTTTATGACTTGAGTCAGGGCTCAGGTACTTATTCGAGTAGGCGTTTTTTATGCGGTATACACCCTCCGATTCCTCAACGAACTTCCAGATCTGGCCATTTACGCCGTTGTTGTCCCAGAGCTGAACGTTGGCGCCGTTGTCTTTGGAAACCGCTGCCACCTCGACGCATCGATCGATGTTGGTGCACGTGTTAATAGAAAGCCACTGATCGGGAACATCAACGTAGCTGTATCCATCGGGATAGCTGTATACCGTGACGGTAATTTCGCCGACCTTTACCTTTTTGACGGTTGCCTGACCCCTAGTGATCTTAAACGTCGAAGTTGCCGAACCAGTGTAGTCGCCCTTGCCGGTGACGGTAATGTTTGCGGTTCCGACCTTGATGTTATTGCCGTAGGAGGTTGTAAAGTCCGTACCGGATTCGAGAGACTTGCCGTCGAGCGTGACCGTGGGAACGGGCGTAAGCTGCGAGCCGGTGTAGTTTTGGGCTGCAACGCTGATACTCGCCTCCGAGATGTTCGCGGGCGAGATGGTGAACGTCCCGCTAGCGGTGCCGGCGTAGTTGCCCTTGCCGGTCACGGTCACCTTCGCCGTCCCCGCATGCTGATTATCGGAATATGTGACGGCGTAGTCCGTTCCGCTCTTAAGGGTACGGTCACCGAGCTTAACAGTGACGCTAGGGGACAGAGCCTGACCGTTGAACGTCTGTTTGGCGGCGCTGACCTTGGCCGACGAAATGCTTGCCGCAGAGATGGACCAGTTCACTTCGACGTCTTCGGATTTGCCGGTTGAAGCCCACTGATAGCTGTCTTTGTCCTTGAGCGAAAGTGTGGCCTTATAGGTTCCCGCATTTGTGGCCGCGCCGTTTTTGACGGTATAGATTTCGTTTGAGCTGATGGCGGTTTGGTTGGACCCACTGTAGGTTAGCTTGGCGGGGGAGGGTACATTCACGCTCTGCTTGGAGATGGAAGGTTTACCGACTATTTCAAAAGTGCCTTTGGCGACTCCCGTGTATTGATTAATGCCAGTTACTGTGACGGTTGCCGTTCCAGCCTTAGTATTGTTCGAATACGAGACGCTGTAATCGACATCCTTTTTGAGCTTTTGATCACCAAGGGTGACTTCGGGGGCCGGCGTGAGCGGCTGGCCCGTGTATTGTTGTTGCGGCACTTTAACTTGAGCGCCTGATAGGTCCGTGAGGTTCGGTTTCGGCTGCGTTGGTGTATCATTCGGCGTCAGCGCAACAACTATGCGTTGAAAGTCATCGTTGGATACCGCGTTAATGCCGCCAGCAACGAAGGCGTTGCCAACATTGCCCTTAAACCGTTCAATGTAAGCGCATACTGTTTGCGCTCCATTATCAACAAGAAGAAGGGGTGAGTTGATTCTGCCCATGCAGGGCCCCATTGCAAGGGCGTCGGCGTAGTTTGAGCCGGTCGCAAATCCCAGCGGGTCTGCCGTAAAGAGGCTGGTTCCCGATATTTCAAAAGCAGTAATCTGCGTACTTGTTTCGTAGCGAGTCGCTCCACTCAGACGGCGAATTCCATCGGTGGCAATATTTGCATTATTGAGTTGAGAGATCACGACTTCGGGGACAGCTGCGTTGCCGCCAACAAGGATTGCTTTGGAGAATCCTCCTGCGCGAATTGCTTCGATAGCCTCTTGCGTGAGACCGCCGTAAGGATCGCACAATACGATGGGACTCTTGGTTACATACGCGTATGGGCTTATCGATAGGGAATCTGCGTAATTTGCGCCTGTGGCGACAATTAGTGTGTCAGACGAAGAATTACATTGGCGTAAGATCTCGAGGCTAGTTTCGTATCGAGTTGAGCCGTATAGCCGAATCGTACTGCTTCCGCATAAATTGTTTGCCGCCTGTAGTACCTCGTCGCTCACGGCTGAGGGGCCACCAACAACATAAATGGTTGACGGGCCAAGCTGTTTAATTGTTGCTGCTGCCTTGCTTGATAGCTCAGTGGGGTCTGTAAGGATAATTGGGGCGTCATGTACGCCGGCTAACGCAGAGGCAGACAGTGCGTCAGGATAATTTGCGCCACTGGCAAGTATTACCTTATCGGATGCGCTCCATCCGCCAACATTCGAAATCAATTCCGACATTGTGTCGTAGCGCGTGTCGCCTGCCACGCGCTGGACATTAACCTGTAAAGCTAGCGCTTCCGTCGCGAAGAGCGGCAGAGATGCCAGTACAAAAAGGGCTCCTAAGAAGGTCAAGCAAAGTCTTCCTAGGAAGCATTTTGACTGCGCTTGTTCGCTTCGCATAAAACCACCTCTCATAGGTTGCCTATGTACTTCAGAGTATATGAGGGGAAATGTGAAAACTGTTGCGCAACAACTTTTACTGGCGCTAATCCCTCTGCCAGAGGTCTCGCGTGTAAACCTTGTCTACCACATCGTCGAGAACGCTGTCGTAGCGATTGGCGATAATTACATCGCTTGCCTGCTTAAACGCGGCCAGGTCGTTGACGACGCGGCAGCCGTGGAGCTCGTCGAGTGAGCTGGTGGGCTCGTAGACGATGACTTCGACCCCATGCGACTTGAGCTGGTCGATCACATCGAGGGTAGAGCTCTGCCTAAAGTTGTCGGATCCGCTTTTCATGGTCAGGCGGAACGCGCCGACGACCTTCGGCTGCATTGCCAGGACTTGATCGACGATAAACTGCTTTCGCGTGCTGTTGGAGTCGACGATGGCGCGAATCAGGTTTTGGGGGACGTCCTGGAAGTTGGCAAGGAGCTGCTTGGAATCCTTGGGCAGGCAGTACCCGCCGTAGCCGAAGCTGGGGTTGTTGTAATGGGTCCCGATGCGCGGATCCAGGCAAACACCCTGGATGATATCGCGCGTGCTTAGGCCCTTGCTCTTGGCATAGGTATCGAGCTCGTTAAAGTATGAAACTCGCAGCGCCAGATACGTGTTGGCAAAGAGCTTGATGGCTTCCGCTTCCGTTGATCCTGTTACCAGTATTTCCGTTCCTGTATCCCCAGAGCCTTCATCCAGGAGCTCGACGAAGGCCTGCGCGGCCTTGCGGTCGGCGTCCTTCGTGATGCCGGCGACGATGCGGCTGGGGTGGAGGTTGTCCTCCAGCGCATGACCCTCGCGCAAAAACTCGGGGGAAAAGATAATTTGGAGCTGGGGATATTTGGCGCTTACATCCTTGGTGTAACCAACGGGAATGGTGGACTTGATAACCACGACGGCGCGCGGGTTGAGCTCTTGGACTAGGTCCAGGACGCTTTCGATGCTGGAGGTATCAAAGTAGTGGGTGACGTCATCGTAGTTGGTCGGTGTTGCAATGACGATGTAGTCCGCGCTTGCGTACGCCGCGGCGGAGTCCGTGGTCGCATGTAAGGTAGCGGGACGATCCGCCAGATATGCCTCTATGTAGGCATCTTTAATGGGGGAGACGCCGTTTTTAATGTCGGCAACTCTGCGCTCGTTGATGTCGATGGCGACCACGTCGTTATGCTTGGAAAGCAGGCAAGCAAGCGAAAGGCCTACATAGCCAAGGCCTGCGACGGTGATGTTCATAGATATCTCCCTGCAAAGTTGACGTTTTAGGAATCCGATAGTGGTAATTCGAAGATTAATCTTACCGCGTTATTTGTGAACGGCCGTATTGACTCCGCAGTTTGCACGAGGTTTTCGCGTTCGCTCGCGGTTGGGAAATGAAGCTGGACATCCTCGATGAACCATATGCGTTCCCCCAAACCTTTTAGACTGGCAGATGTTTGTTGCGCAACATTTATTGATATGTCCTATTTAGAAAATGTGCCGGTCCGCTTGGTGTCGGATAACGGCCGCTCGCATTTGTTGCTCAACATTTGGTTCGCGCACGGGCGTATTATTGATTATGGATGATTGACACCCAGCGAGAAAAAGGACCTGTGCAATGAAAGCCCTCCGCAAGTGCGCATGCGTAACTGTTCAACTCGTTGTTACCGCTGCACTCCTATTCCAGCAGTGCCCCGTTCAGGCAATCGCTCTTGGCTTGGAGCGGGGGAGCAGCTATGTCGAGATTCCCGCCAGCGAAGAGAATGCGGGTGTTGCGGACGATTCGTTCGACGCTTCCTTCAGCTCAAGCGATTCGCACGAGCTTGATTCCCAACGAACTACTATTCCTGATTCCGGATGGACCAAAGCGGGGACTTGCGAATGGATGCTTGATTCAAAGAAAATGTTGACGGTGCGTCCTCTTCCGGGACAAACAACGGGGCATCTTCCTGATAATCCAGGATGGGGAAATAGTTTTGTTTCGTTTCAAATAGACGGTGATGTTTCAATTGATTCCTGTGCGAAGTTATTTTGGGGTTGCTCTTGGGTTCGAGATATTGATTTAACAGGACTCGCTACAGGAAACGTTTCTGATTTCAGTTATATGTTTTATGAGTGCCAGGCGTTGGAACATGTTGACCTCTCATCGTTGGATCTTTCCAAGGCAGTTTCATTTGAGGGAATGTTTGAAAACTGTTCTCAACTTCTTGACGTAACGTATCCTGAAACTGATTTACCCTTGTTAAAAAACTGTAAGTCTATATTTGAAAACTGCACCTCTTTGAAGAGCAGCTCGTTTCTTGTCAAGTTGCATGCGCCAAATGTCACTTCCTGCTCTAATTTTTTTCGAAAGTGTAAAAGCCTCTGCGAGGTAAATCTTGGCGGTATAGCGACCAATAATGTCTCGGATTTTAGTGGGATGTTTAGCCTCTGTTTGGGTCTTGAGCACCTTGACCTTTCGAGCTTCAATACTTCTCATGCAACAGATTTTTACGCAATGTTTCTCGGCACCCATCTAGTTGATTTGGATTTGAGCGGCTTTGACACTTCGAATGTGAAGAGCATGAGATCCATGTTTCAGGATTGTGCATACCTCGAGTCAGTTGATCTCAGTAGCTTCAATACATCGCGAGTTGAGTTGATGCTGTACATGTTTTCTGGATGCGAATCGGTAAAATCTATCGATCTGTCCTCTTTTGACACACGCCAAGTGACTAGCATGAGGCAAATGTTCTACAACTGTCGCAGTGCTGCCTGCATCGATGTTTCTACTTTCGATACATCTTCAGTCACTGATGCATGTGAAATATTTAGGGGCTGCGATAACGTTAAAGAACTAGACCTAAGTGGCTTTGATATAAGGGCTTGTGATAACGGCTATGGCGATAATTACGTTCTTTCTGGAAATTATTGTCTAAGAGAGCTTACGCTGAGCAGATATTTTCATTTTGGGCGAGGTTCGGAAATAGCCGGATTGTATGGTTCCTATCCAGTGAAGTGGGTTGATGAGAGTGGGGTTCTGTACACCGGGAAGACGTTGCCCCCCGGAGGACATTACCGCGCTTCTCTTGATATAGATAAAGATATGTTTGATGTCGACCTTACAGATTCGACCTATATTGCACGACCTATCACGAAGAGCGTTATTCCTAATCTGGATTATCTTGATGATTCTGATTTTGAAATCAGTTATGAAGACAACATCAATGTAGGTAAAGCTGTTATTTCCATTAAGGGGCATAATCTGCTAAATGGATCAGTCTCATATTATTTTAATATCCTGCCTAAAAGTTCTGATGATCTGGTGATCCGCTGTCCATTTAAAATCAGTTCCACTCAATTGACGCTACCCGATTTCGAGATATTTGACGGTAATTACTCTCTTTGTAAGGGCGTTGACTATAAAGTCTCGCATTTTAAACAGATGTTTGGTTTCCAAACGGTCACTATTGAGTTCATTGGTAATTATACTGGGACTGTCGAGCGTTCTTTCGTTATGAATCGTGCTGGCGCTGGCCGGGTTTCTGGTAATACTCGTTACGACACCATGGCCAGCCTCGCCGGGCGCGGCAACTGGGCCGTTGGCGGGTCGGTGATCCTCGCGAGCGGGGCCAACTACCCCGACGCGCTGGCGGCCTCCTCCCTAGCCGGCGGGCTCGACGCCCCGATTCTGCTGACGGACCCCAGCGGCCTCTCGGACGCCGCCAGGGGCAGGCTCGAGTCGCTCTGCCCCTCCAGGGTATTCATCGTGGGCGGCAACGCAGCGGTATCGCCCGATGTTGAGCGTCAAGTAAAGGAGCTGCTAGGTTTCGGCTGCGCCGTGTCCCGCGTCGCGGGCCAGACGCGCTACGAGACGAGTCTGGTGGCCGCCGAGATCAACCCCAAGTCCTCCAACACCGTGATCATCGCCACGGGCGGCAACTACGCCGACGCGCTCTCCGTGAGCCCCTACGCCTTCGCCTCCGGTAGCCCGGTGCTGCTGTGCGATAGCGCCTCCGGCCTCGCTGGCTCCGCGGTCGAGTCGATTCGCTCGGGCGGGTACTCTAGGGCGGTCATCGTCGGCGGAACCGCTGCGGTTCCCGCCTCGGTGGAGGGGCAGCTCCAATCTGCCGGCATCAGGGACGTTACTCGTTTCAGTGGCGCCACCCGCTTCGAGACGAGCTCCAGGATCGCCGACTTCGAGCTCGCGTCGGGCCTGGGCTTCTCGATGGACGGGGTGTTGCTCGCGACGGGCATGAACTTCCCGGACGCGCTCTCCGCGGGCCCGCTCGCCGGCCGCTCCCGCTCCCCGCTGCTGCTCGTCGACCCCGGGGCGGAGTATACCTGTGCCTACCTGTCCGGGTTCAGGGGTGAGGTGGGTTCCGCCACCGTCGTCGGCGGAACGGCCGCCGTGCCCGAGGAGGACAGGCTGGCGACCGCCAGGGTTCTTGGCATTTAACGAGAAGTGTTGGTTATTAAATCGGGATTGCGTTTTGATAGACCGCCAGCGTTCCTGCGAGGGGGCGCTGGCGGTTTTAATTTTCGAGATCGTTGCTTGTGCCTGTTTGTAAGGCATTCCTGTCTGTTGCACAACATTTATCCTGTATGCGTGTGCATTTTTGTTAATCATATCGTCGCGGCTTGACCGTTTACCGAATCAAATGACCCTCCTTGCTCATGGGTTGTCTAAGTATGCGCATTACCGGAAAGAATGGTATTGACATATGTTTTCGACCCGAGGGGGGAGACATGCTAGTTAAGAAACAAGCTCCAGCTGTCTTATTGCTCCTAGTCTTGGCGGTGGTGTCTGCTTTCGTTCCGACGGTGGTTTATGGCGAGCCAATTTGCTATGACACGGTCGATGCATTTGATTACGTTGTGCAGGACGGTGACGGCTCCGATGCCTCCGATGCCATGGCGGCTTCGGTTGATGGCGAGTCCATTTCCAAGGCGGCTTCCGAAATTGTCGTTCGTATTACTGCCGGGTGGGGCAACTGTTTGTCTTCTGTCGATGTGTCCGATGGGGGCTATACCGTTGGCGATTTCTGGGATGCCTTGGGTATCGTCGCAGTAGATCCTGAATATTATTGGGCCGCATCACAGTTTGGATTTGGGTATATCGACTCCAACGGGAATAGCAGTCCTCAGCGCACTGAGCGCTTGACTTCAATTTCGCTGTACTACGTGGTTCCCACCAATACGGTGCCGGATGTTATCAATGCGACCGAGGCTAAGGTTTCGGAGGCGTTGACTTGGATTCCCAACAACGCTACGCGATTCCAGATCGTTCAGGCGCTCCATGACTATCTGGTGCGGAATTGTGTCTATGACAGGTCTGCTGTGAATGAGGTGATATCTCCTTCACGCACGGCGTATGGTGCACTTGCAAACGGTAAAGCAGTCTGTCAGGGTTACTCGCTTGCCTACAAGCTGCTTCTGAGGCGCGCTGGCGTTCCTGCAGTATATGTGGGTAGTGATTCTATGCAGCATGCATGGAATATGGTTCAGATGGAAAATAACGGCTGGTATCACGTTGACGTTACATGGGACGATCCTATTCTGCATACGTCAACATATCCTGAAGGGAACGACGGAGGATATTTCCGCGATGTAAGCCACGAGCTGTTCTTGCGTTGCGATAGCACGATGCGCGACGAACTTAATCATTATGGTTGGGTCGCCGCTTATACGAGTCCATATACCGACTATGGCAATCGCGAGTATCCGGAATATAAGGGTCCTGCCTGCCCCGTGCCCGGCATGTATCGCGCTGCAGGCGAGACGCGCTATGCAACTATGGCCGCTTTGCTCCCCAGGGCTCCTTGGAAGGCCGATCGCACCGTTGTGCTTGCGAGCGGTTCCAACTATCCTGACGCCCTTGCTGCGGCATCGCTCGCTGGCGCCTACGATGCGCCTATCGTCCTGACCGAACCCAATTCGCTTTCTGTCGATGCTGCCGATATGATCGAGCAGCTAAGCCCCAAGGTTATTTACGTTGTTGGCGGCGAAGCCGCGGTTTCGAAGGCGGCGGTCGATACCGCTGCATATTATGCGGCTGACGGCTGCAAGGTGTTTCGCATCGCAGGCGACACACGCTTAGAGACGAGTCATGCAATTGCCGAGCGCGTGCGTCAAAAGAGCACTGCTTCCGATACCCTTATCGTAGCTACCGGGTTTAACTACGCTGACGCGCTGTCCATCAGTCCGTTTGCGTTTGTCTATAAGTTGCCCATCTTCCTGTGTGGCTCCAATGGGCTCTCGGACGACGCGGTCTCCTTTATTTCTGAATCGGGCTTTAAAAATGCAATTGTTGTCGGTGGTACTGCCGTTGTCCCTGAGTGTGTTAAGCAACAGCTGATGGGTGCTGGCATCTCTTCAGGTTCCATAACGCGTCTTGCTGGATCTACGCGTTACGAGACGAGCGCCAAGATTATGTCGTATGCTGTGAATGCTGGTATGAATGTTTCGAACGTATACTTGGCAACGGGTACGAACTTCCCAGATGCGCTTGCCGCGGGTCCTGTCGCAGGAAAGTTGCGCGCCCCGTTGCTGCTCGTCGATCCTGGCATTGAATATGCCCATACTGTTCTTGCGAATTACCGCGGAAGCGTTAATGTCGCAACTGTCGTTGGCGGCACGAGCGCTGTTTCGGCAATCGATGCCTTGTCTCTTGCTCGCACGCTGGGACTCGACCTTTATTAACGTGTATTTGCATTGACGTGGCTGGTTTATCTGCTCAAAATTGCTAAATGTATGCAGCCGCTTTAGATGGTCCGATAGAGGGGTAATAAGAATGTCCGATGTTTCATGGATGGCAGACAAGAAGAACAAGCTTCGACGCATGATGGAGCATGCACGCACCTGTGTTGCTGGAGAGCGCCGGGTCATCGTGACGCTCACATCGTATCCTCCTCGCATGAATACCATCTGGATGACGCTTCGGTCTATTTTTAGCCAGTCACGGCTTCCCGATAAAGTTGTCCTCTATTTGGCAAAGAGCGATTTCCCCAATAGGGAAGCCGACCTGCCCGATTCGCTCAAAGAAATGCTTTGGAACGACTTTGAGATCCGTTGGGTAGATGAGGACCTTAAGCCGCACAAGAAGTATTATTGGGCGTTTCGCGACTTTCCCGATGATCTAGTGGTTACGATTGATGATGACCTTATCTATCGCAGGAACATGATCGAGACGCTTTTGGCGTGTCACGCTTCGCATCCCGATGCCATTGTGGCTTCTCGTACGCATTTGATTATGTTTAATGATGATGGCTCGCTTAAGCCGTACGACCAGTGGATTTATGAGGCTCCGCATTATCATGAAGAACTGGTCGGTCGTCCGTCGATGCGTTTGTTTGCAACTACGGGTGCTGGCACGCTGTTCGATCCCAAGCTCTTTCCGCCTATGACCTACGATGCCGATCTTATTAAGAAGCATTGTCTTGTAGCCGACGACGTATGGCTTAAGGTAATCGAGACCATTGCCGGTGTTCCTGTTGTTGCCGCAACAGCCGATCAGCTTTTGGAGTATGTGCCCGATACTCAGGAAATTGCCCTATGCCACCTTAATACCGAGGCTGGCGGCAATGATGTTATTCTGGCGAGCCTTCTTGGTGAGCTTGAGTCGAAAGGTGTTTTACCCAAACCGTTTTCTGAGCTCGTTCGTGATGACAGCTTAGATGCTTGTCTTGACTAGGCTTTACTGCGTCTTTGATGACTCTTGGCATGAATTTGCCCCCTTGAGGAAAGCTCGTGTATCGAGTTTTTCTCAAGGGGGCTTTTGTCCTATAGGCGCAACCTGCTTACAGGTGGCTAGCTATAGAACCTTTAGGCCGAGAGCCTCTGCGAGGGTTTGGGCGTCATTCTGGGGAACGACTGCCGTTCCTCCTACAATATAAGCATTCGATATCGAGTCCTTGTACTCGCTTAGCGTTTTGCATGTGGTTTGCATGCCGGGGTCGACAAGCAGGAGAACGGTACCCTTCTTGGCGGCAACGGGTCCGGCTGCCAAGGCGTCGGGGAAGTTCTTGCCGGTTGCCAAGAACACTCCATCGGTTTTGAGACTGGTGGTACGGGTTTCAAAGTCGAGGATTTCGGCGCTCGTTTCGAACCTTGTCGCACCGGAAAGCCTGATCTGATCGTTAAGTGCAAGCCACTTGAGCTGGGTTTCTACATGCTGGGGTACAGCGCTTGTACCTCCGACAAGGATTGCGTAGTCGTAGCACATCTCGTGCACAAAGTCGAACTCTTCATTTGTTAAGCCCTTCACGGGATCGCAGAGCAGGATCGGATACCCCTTCTTATACGCGTAAGGACTTATCGATAGGGCGTCGGCATAATTGGTGCCCGTTACGATGATCACCGTCTTGGCCTGTTTAAAGGCCGGGTGGCTTGCGATCTTCATGCACGTTTCGTAACGAGTCTGGCCGGCAATGCGTTCAACCGTGCATTTCTTTCCCGTGATGTTCTGGATCTGCTTATAGGTGGAGGCGCTAATGGCGCTTTCGCCACCTATGACATACACCTTGGTAGGTGCAAGCCTTTTGAGCTCATCTGATGCATCGGTGCTGAGCCCTGAATTTTCGGTAAGGATGACGGGGGCATCCAAGAGTCCAGCCAGCGAGGATGCGGAAAGCGCATCGGGGAAATTGGCACCTGATGCAACGATTGCGGTGCCGCCCTGGTCCCATTCACCCTTTTCGACGAGTGCGGCCATCGTCTGATACCTTGTTTGGCCGAAGATGCGGCGCAGGCCGTTTTGATCGGGGTTGGGCTGAGGCTGGGGATCCGGATTGGGAGTGGGGTTGGGATCGGGAGTAGGATCGGGCGTTGGATCGGGATTGGGGTTGCTGGTCTCGGTTGTGTCGTAGAACCACCATTTGCCGTTTGATTTAACCAATACCTTGGAATCGGAAAGGTTCAAATCGCAGTACTCGGAATACTTAAACGGAACAATTACGGTGCCGTTGTCTTTGACCAAGCCCCAGTATCCGCGAGAGTCCTGGGCCCACCAGGCCTTGGTGGAAGGGTTGTACGGGGAATTGTTCGTCCTGTACGTCTCGGTCTTAATTGTTGCGACGGAGTATGTGCCAATCGTGAGGGGCTTAAGCTCGTTTTGGGGATCGTAGATGCGCGCCGTAGCTGCAGAGGTCTCCTTGTCGACGGGGTTTGCAACAAAGTAGGTTATATCGTTAACCGTAATCGGCGTAAGCGAATCGCTGGACTCAACGCTTCCGATGAGTTTTAGGGTGTCGGCGGTAAAAACATATGATGTTGCGTATTGCGATCCCGAACCATCGACGGCCACGATATAGCCGTCTGTGAGCGTGATGTTTTGGTGGCCTGTCACAAGGACTGTCCCCTTATCATCGATAAGGGCCGAGTGCCAGTAGAAGCCGTCATTATAATTCAGCTGCGCGTAGCTGCCACAGGTGGTAAGGTTCGCTTCCACGATGGAGTCGTACGACACGTCATCGTTCGACACACTGGCTATCTGTTTTCCGTCGTATGACAGTATGAGGAATCGGTGAACGTACATGCCGTTTACGGGTTCATATATGTGACAGAGATACTTTTGGGCTCCGGGGAAGGCTACGACTGACCTGTAGCTCTTGAACAGGGTGACTTTGTCGCCGTTGTAGTCGAAGCATTCCTTGATTAATGTTTGTGCGTCTGTAGTGAAAATATAGTCACCCTGAACGTTGACTTCGCTGTAGGTACTTGGCAGGGTTATCGTCGTTCCGTTGTAGGTTATCGATGCGAGCTTGGTAGCGGCGCTTGTTGTGACCGTAAACGATTCGCCTTTGTTGTTCTTGCCCTGCACCGTGGTCTTTGCGCTCTTGGGGTCTTTGGCCTCCTTGAGCTTGTCGCCATCAATGGTGTAGTAATGATCCACATACTCATCGTCAATGTGCTCGTCGCCGTCTCCTATAAACCTGATGGTTGCCAAGAACTCGTTTGCGCTGTTGGCCCACTCTACGGTTGCTTCTGTCGTGCCCATAATGTCGATGGTGTCCAGAAGGGTGGATGAGTGGCCTTTGTAGAGCGATAGCGTTACGGTGTTTTGGTAGTAGTTTGCGACTACATATCTGCTGCCGTCGGGTGAGACGGCGATGTCATACGTGGTTTTGTTAAGGGTAAGAAGTTCTTCACCCGTCGTCGCATCTGCCAAGCCGCACGAAAAAAGGCTGCCGTTGTCGGTGTCGGTGTTGGAAAGCGTGACGTAACCATTGCTGAAGGTGGCCAACGCGGATTCCAGCGGGTTGTACCAAGCTGGCGTGTCGTTAATATACCAACCGGTGCCGTTCATTGTTGCTCGCTTAACGGCACCATTTGAGTCGACAAGGTCGATTGAGCCATTGTTGGACTTCATGATTGCTCTGTCGTTTACAACGCCGTAGACGTCGTCGTACGCAAGGCCAGCTGAATTGGTGATGCCCTTTGCGGTGTATGCCGCCGCTTGCAAGGGGGCAAAAAATAAGGCAAGCATGGTAAGTAAACTGCTTATGAATAAGACGGGCGCGGTTTTCTTCATTTAGGGTCCACCTTTCGATGCAAGACGCTGGAAAGCGGGCTTTTCGAAATCTGTGTTTAATACTATGGGACTTCTCCGCAGTGGGCTATCGTCGAGGGACCTGCTGGTCGAGATTCTTATCCTCGACCAGCAGGCCATTTAAAATCTATTTGTCTGTTAACAAGCCTGTGCTCTAACCTACCGCAAGGGGTCCGTGCTCTAATACATCGGCCCCTTACCTGTCAGGTCTTATTGGATTCCCATGGCCGATGCTAGACTACGTGCATCCTGGCCGCTAATCGCATTCTCGCCACCAACGATAAGTGCGCCGGAGATACTATCGGACCGTGATGATAGCCATTGCGAGGCGGAAACTGCTCCCTGGTCTACTAAGAGAAGCGGAGAGAGTCTGCGTCCGGCAACGGGGCCGGCGGCGAGGGCATCTGGGAAGTTTCCCCCTGTTGCCAAGGCAATTCCGTCAACACCAAAACCTAGACCTTGCGAGAGTTCAAACTCAGCAATCTTGTGGCTGGTCTCATAACGTGTTTCGCCAGAAAGACGCGTTGTATTACTAATTCCGCATTCCTCCAGCTGTGGGAGGACTGCTTCGGGTACCGCATTGATTCCGCCTACGATTACTGCTTTTGAGTAACCACCGTTGCTGATGGCCGCGAGCGCTTCGTTTGAAAGCCCACTTGCTGGATCGCAGAGGACGATAGGGGAGGCCGCAGCGTAGGAGTAGGGGCTAATGGATAGGGCATCTGCAAAGTTTGCTCCCGTTGCAATTACAACGGTGTCTGAACTGTTTGAAAGCTCGCCCATGATGTTGAGGGATGTTTCGTAGCGGGTTTGCCCCCAAATTCGTCTTACGTTTGCCTTGGGTGCCGCAGATTGGGCACTCCTGAGTACCGAATCATTAATGGCCGCTGGGCCGCCTACGACGATCACCTCTGTGGGCGAGAGCCTCTCAATTTGATTCTTGGTTTGCTCTGTAAGGTTGCCTCCGTCCGTTAAAAGAATGGGTGAGTCCTTGTCACCAGCTAATGCAGCCGCTGCAAGTGCGTCGGGGTAGTTGGCAGCATACGCGAGGATGACGGTTCCGCCTGCGTTCCAACCGCCCTTTTCGCAAAGGGATGCCATGGTGTCAAATCTTGTCTGTCCCGAGATGCGGCTAGTTCCTACTTCGCGGGTGATGTCAAAATTGCCGGTCGCGGTTCCCTCGTAGTTGCCGCGCCCTTCAATCGTTAGCGTTGCCGTTCCAGGCTCGACATTGTTCTCGTAGCCCGTGATGGCGTAGTCCTCTTCGAGAATAAGGTTCTTTGAGCCCATCTTTACCCTTGGTGCCGGGCTTATGGGACCACCCGTGTACGTCTGCGCATCGATATCGGCGGTCGCGGGTGATATGTCAGCTTTTCCGATTTCGAAAGTCTTCTCAACAAATCCTTCGTACCTGCCGATTCCCTTCACGATTGCCTTTGCAGTGCCTGCATTGACATTGCTTTCGTAAGTTACCGTGTAATCGGTTCCCTCTTGAAGCTTCGTCCCATTGAGGGATACGGTTACTCCTGGCCTTTGTTCGTTGCCGTTGTAGATCGACCCCTCTTCAATAGCTACATCTGCAGAGTTGATCGAGTCTCCTGAAATCCTAAAATCTTTTGAGACTGACCCGATGCAACCGTTGTAAATACCTTTGCCGTTAAACGTGACCGTTCCCGTTCCGGCTTCAATATTGTTGTCATATGCAACGGCGACGTTTTTGCCTGGTACGAGTTCGAATCCATTGGAAGAAATGCGGGGGAGCGGCCTCTTTTTATTTCCGTCGAACGTCTCAGCCGGGATATCGTCAATTTCGATATTTGACTTGGAGAGGTCGACGACAACACATACGGTCCCCAGCCATTCTCCTGTGTAAGAGCCGATTCCTTTGCAGGTTATACTTGCTTGACCGGGATATTTGTTTCCCGTGATTTTTATCGTGTAGTCTTTGTTTGCAACAAGCTTTTTATCTCCATCATATAGGTTAAGGCCAAAATCAATGTTCTTGCCCGTAAATAATGCGCTGTAGGTTTCGTAGCCCCATTCGTCCTTTTGAATCGATACGCTGCTATTAAATGACGGGGTGGCAAGCCTTATGTCGTTATGCTCCAAGTAGGAAACCATTCCAAAGCCTAACTTGCCCGTGTATTTTGAATTTGTTAGAGCTTTTGCTCGAACATAATAAGCTCCGCCTTTGGCGGGTAGCTTATTTGACCATAATGAATCGTTTGTTTCGAGCTCTTCTCCGGATGTGCCTTCATCGTAAGGGGCGTATTCTAATTTGAAATCGCTTCCTTCCTTTAAGGGGGCTCCATCAAAGTCTGCTAGCGTAATCTTTGGGGCTTCGCCAACCGGATGGATAAGCCCGCCCCTTCCTTGGTAAAGGCCAAAACCGTCAATTGATCCGTCGCACATCATCAGGTCGTTGCGGTTAAATATTGTTAGTTCGCGAACGAGAGTGCCGTGATATCGGCCCTGTCCCTCAAACGTGAATGTGTAGTTTCCTGGTTCGCTGGGCATTGCCGTTCCCAGTGATTTGCCATGCGTATCTTTGATGTCCGTTATGGTGAAGTCTGTTGAAGGATCCAGGCTATGGGTGATGCTCTCCCCATCGTTGTTAATACTATTCATGTTCAAGTTGAACGTAGACTGATCGCCTGTTGCGGCGTATCGCCAGTTGTAGTAATTCGAGATATCGTATGGATCTGCGACAGTCAGTTGAATCGATGCGGTCTGGCCCTTAAGCCCTGAGCCCTCTTTGGGTTTGACCGTGCACGTATATGTGCCAGGTTCTGTTGGGGAATTTACCTGTTTTCCATTGAGATAGTAGGTAAGCTCATAGTCGCTGCATGAATCAAGATATTCGCCAGCCACTGTGCTGAGTCTCAGTCCAAACTTTCCATCATTGCTTGCTGGATCGAACGTGTTTCCATAATACTGAGAGGTATTCTGGACGTCTTCGAGTGAAAGTCGGTCTCCATAGCGTACGCTTACTCGTGCTTCGCCATGCAGCCTGCTGTTCTTTGAAGGTTTTAATACCGCATAATAATTTCCAGATTCTTTAGGTGCTTCTTTACCCAAATCTACTGAAGCAAAGGACTCGTAATGGTCAATTACGAAGTCATCGTCTTGGTAATAATACTCGCTGGTTTTCGTGTAGGAGGCTAGTTTTATATGGGGGGTATAGCCTAGAGGAATTCCATCTATGCTGTTCGCTACGCTCAAGCAATTGAGGTCAAACGGGTCCTTAATTTCTAGGGATGTGCTATAGGTTTCTCCTACTTTTGAAGATCCCTCTTTTGCAACGGCCCTAACACTGTAACTTCCAACTGTAGAGGGCACTTCAGTAAGGTCAACTCCGTATTGGGAAAACACGAGAGTGTATTCCGATGGGTCGACGATACTGCCCTTAGAGTCTTTGACTGTAATTGACTTGACGATATCCTCGTTCAACTCATAGTTGTGGTTGGTGTAAACGTTGCAGAAAGCCAAATCGTTGGCGGCTTTAACGGTGAATTGAGCCTTTGTTGTTCCTGAATAATTCCCGATACCACATAGAATTGCCCAATAGTTGCCTGGTTCAGTTGGGGCTGTTTCTGTTGGATTGCTACCATCGGAAGAAGTAGAATATCCAGATACTTCAAAGTCCCGGTTTTGCTCAAGCTGTACGTTAATCAAAGCACCGTTTTCGTTTATGCATTGCGTGCCTGAGGAAAACATGGGTAGACTTCCAGCGGCAACTGCCCCTCCGGAGCTGTAGAAATCAAAGCTGGAGATGTTTGTAGCGTCGACAATCTTAATGTATTCGCTATAGCTGGTCCCCGTGTAATCTTTTCCTTCTATGGCGACTGCACTTACATAGTACTGACCTGGTTCTGTTGGAGCTTCTGTTAGGGATGTCCAATTAGAGTCAACATAGTTTAATCGGTAGCACGACGGATCTATTGTTTTGCCTTCGGCATCTATCAGAGTTATGGATGGCTTAATTTGCTTTCCAGTATAAGCGTAGCTGGAGCAAAAGTTTTGCATGGTGGCAAGTGCTAAATCGTTCTTCGCTACAATACTGAAGCTCGTGCCGTAAGTTTTGCCTGAGTATTTGCCATCTTTTACCGCAACCGCATAAATAATGTAGCTTCCCTTTTTGGTGGGAAAACTCTCGCCTGCTTCTTCCCAATATCCCTCTTCAGACAGTTTTTGGAAGGTGAATTTATATTGTGATTTATCGACTTCCCTGTTCGTGTTCCTGTCAACGACAACAAAGGTGTCTTCGTCGGGACCGTTACCTTCAATAAAGTTGCTTCTATAATTTCTTTGCCTTAAATCGCAATTGCTCAAATCGTACTGCGTCTCTTGCTTTTCGCTCGCCGCCCTTGCTGCTGGAGTTTTTGCTTGGGCAATGGCCGGAACGCCTGTAAAAGACGTCGCCATTAATGCACTCATTACTAGCGGTATTACTTTTTTCATTAGTCCCCCTTCGTCTGAGTTTGCAGCATATCTACTAAATACCATTAATCTTGCAGCTTTAGTTAGCTAAACTAGCAGAAGATACTTGCCTTTCGGTGAGCGGGGGCTTCTCTACTTTTGGTTTGATAGATTTAGGAGCTAGTACATCTGGCGCTTCTTGAGTTGTAGACAAGAAGAATATGCTGCGCTGCACTTTGTTTTGCGTGCGTAGCCGTGCTGTCGGGGAGCGCAAAGTTGTCGTTGCGCTAGCATCTTATCCTTTTCTTATTGGAATTTGGTTGGAACTCTTTGGATGTTGATTCATTTAATTTCCCGCCAGTTGAGGCTTCATGATAAAAGTGTTTTGTATCTTGCCTAGAGCGATATTTCGAATTTGAATCTTAATCTGCCAAGTCGCCCCATAGATATGTCTTGGCGTGATTTCGTTCGTTGGGTCGGTGTGGATCTTAAGCCTCTCCTGTCTGTTTGCTCGTATGCTTTTATAAGGTTCTGAACGGATAGGGGGGCGCCCCTTGTTAAAGAGGCGCCCCCCTTCTGCCTTATAGAAGATGGTTTAAATTCCCATTGCCTTCTTAAGTGTTTGGGCATCTGCGGGTGTAACGGCATTTTCTCCGCCTACGATCAGCGCGCCGCTAATGTCGTTCGCGTGTGCACTCAGCCATTGCGACGCTGAGGAGGCTCCGCTATCCACAAGGAGGAGTGGCGTTAGCTTTCGTCCTGCAACCGGGCCGGCAGCAAGCGCGTCAGGGAAGTTAAGCCCTGTTGCAAGCGCAATTCCGTCAACGCCGAAACCTAGTTGTTGCGACAGCTCAAAGTCTGCAATCAGCTGGCTTGTCTCAAAGCGAGTTTCTCCTGCCAGGCGCTTAATGGTGGCCACACCGTTCTGCTTGAGTTGGTTTTCAACCGACGTGCTGACTGCATTTTTACCGCCAACAATTACGGCGTTTGTGTAACCTCCGTTACGGATCTTGGTCAGTGCGTCTTCCGACAGGCCAGTTGAGGGATCGCATAGAATTACCGGTGAACCCGTTGCATATGAGTAGGGGCTGATGGACAGTGCGTCAGCGAAATTGGTTCCCGTTGCAACGATGACTGTGTTAGAGCGACCGCAGAGCTCACCCATAATATTGAGCGACGTTTCATAACGCGTTTGGCCCCAGATGCGCTTGATTTCTGCGTTCGGTGCAGCATTTTTAGCGGATGAAAGTACACTCTCACTGATGGCGTTGGGGCCGCCGACCGCCACAACCTTACTTGGGGCGAGACGAGTGATCTCCGCTTTTGCCTGCTCGGTGAGCTGGCTTGAGTCTGTCAGCAAGATGGGGGCATCGGCATCGCCTGCTAGCGCCGCTGCTGCTAATGCATCCGGGTAGTTGGCACCGTAGGCGAGGACTACTGTGCCGCCTTGGCCCCAGTTGCCTTTCTGGCACAGTGATGCCATGGTGTCGTAGCGGGTATTGCCCGAGACGCGGTTGATGCCAGGCTCAGCCTTTTTCACGATTTGGAACGTTCCTAATGCCGTGCCGGTGTAGTTTCCGCATCCTTCTACAGTTGCGTATCCTTCACCCGTGTTTATGTTGTTGACGTAGCTCACGGTAAAGTCGACGTCGGGACTCAGTTCCTTATCACCAATCTTAACGGATGGAACCGGAGTGAGCGGGCTTCCTGTGTATGCCTGCTCGGGAATGGTTACTTGTGCGGAGCTAATATCGGCAAGAGCAATGCTGTACGTAGCGGTGACTCTACCGCTGTAGTTTCCCTTTCCCGTTACAGTTGCGGTTGCATTTCCTGCGTTAGTGTTGTCAGCGTATGTGAGTTCGTATTCGGTTTCTGAACTTAATGACTTTCCGTTAAGCGTTACTGTCGCCTTGGGCTCATGGGCAGTTCCGTCATAGGTGTAGCTCGAAGAATCAAGTTCTACTGTTGCACCGGAAATATTGGCAGGTGCGATCTTGAAGTTTCCAGAAAGCGTTCCGGTGTAGTCGCCTTTGCCATACAGCGTGTACGCCGCTTTACCAGCGTTGACATTGTCTGAATAAGAGACTTCGTAGTCAGTCCCCTGTTTGAGGGCCTTGTCTTTATAGTTTACCTTGAGTGCGGGCTCGATGGGTTCGCCGGTGAAGGTGACATCATCAATCTTGTTAACAGATGCCTTAGAAATATCCTGGACCTCTTTGCGAATCTCGAACTTACCCGTGGCAGTTCCAGAATAATTGCCCTTGCCCTTGATGGTGACGGTCGCGGTTCCTATCTTTACGTTGTCAGAGTAGGAAGCCGTGTAATCTTTTCCGGCTTTTAGAGTCTTGCCGTTCAGCGTCACGTTGGCATCGGGCTTGAGCTCGCTACCGGTGTAGCTCTGGCTTGAGACGAACACAGAAGCCTTTGAGATATCCGCACTGATGATATCGAATGTTGCCTCGATCGAGCCACCGTACCGTCCTGCTCCCGTTACTACGGCAGTAGCCTTTCCTGCATCTATGTTGTTCTTATAGGAGACGGTGTAGTCCTTGTTCTCCTCAAGCTCTGCATTATCGATGGATACTTTGAGTTTCGGTTTTTGTTCAGAGCCGTTATAGGCCGAACCGCTAGCGACGGTGACCTTTGCCCCTTCAATCGAGAGGGGTGATATGGTGAACTGTTTAGTTGCCGTTCCTGTGCAGCCAGCATATAAACCGTTACCGGTGAACGTAATCGTTGCTTGGCCTGGTTCAACGTTGTTGTCGTAGGAGACCGAGTAGGCATCGCCGGGCAACAATGCGTAACCGTTTAGTTTGAGCTTGGGAAGAGGGCGCTTTTTAATGCCGTCGTACGGTTGAGGGTCAACATCTTCGATATTGAGATTTGGATCGCTCAGATCGGCACAGATATACATCATGTAGCCTCGGCTGCCCGTATAGTTTCCCTTGCCTTCAATTTGCAGATAGGCTGAACCCGGGTTCTTTTGGTTGTTCATCTTGACGGTGTAGTCTTGGTTTTCTTTGAGCTCGGTGGAGCCGTTCTTGATTACAAGGCCGGTGTCAACGTTGGAACCTGTATATGGAATTCTATAGTGCGTTTGGCCCCATTCGTCTACCTCTGATGTGACTTTGCTGTCGAAGGAGATATTCATTTGCCGTATATTATTTTGCCCCATGAAAACAATGGGGAAGACATTGCCGGTTACTCCGCAGTAGGAGGAGCTTTTCGGAGCTTTTAGGCGTGAATAGTAAGTGCCTTCGGTTTTCGGTAGTTCGGTCGACCAGTATTTGTCATTGTTTAGATAGTCATCCCACGTTAGTTTGCTATCTTCTTTGGCGTATTCAATCGCATAGTCTTTGCCCTCTATCAGTTCGTTGCCCTGTTTGTTGACGACTTTGATCTCGGGACGTTTTCCAATTGGAAGGTAGAGCGGTTCCATGTTGACATGAACTCCGGGATCAAGAAACTTCATGCTGCACAGTGCCAGATCATTTTTGGCATAGACGGTTACTTGCTCCGTGTGCGTTCCGTAGTGGTTTCCCTTGCCCTTAAGCGTGAATGTATATTCACCAGGCTCAGATGGAATAGACGTTCCGACATCTTTGCCGTTTTTATCGATGACTTTAACAATTTCGTATTCAGAGCTGGAACCTAAGCTCATTTGCTGTGGTGTGTCATTCGAGTCGATGTAGGACACTCGGAGGTCGATGCTGTTCTCGTCGCCGATAATCGGGTTACTAAAGAAGTGGTAATTGGATATGTCGGCGGGATCAATGGCGTCGAAATTGCGGCTTTCCGATTTTCCATAAAGCCCCGATCCCTCCGTTGCGCTGGCGACGCATTGGTAGTTTCCAGGCTCTGATATGGAATCACATTCTCTGCCATTTTTATAGTAAGTGAGGGTATAGTCATCAGGGTTGTTGAACACCTCTCCAGTTATACCAGTTAATTTGAGGGGCGGTTTAGTTCCAGTGAGGATTACTCCCTGATAGAAATTGGAATAATCTGCATAAGTGCCCTCAAGGGAGAGGGGGTCTCTGAGGGTAAATGACAAGCTCTGGGTGCCATGCAGTTTGCTTCCCTTTGCTGGGACTATAATTGCGTTGTAGAAACCCGCCTCATTTGGGCAATTTTTGCCGAGATTTACACCACTCTGGGATTCGTAATGATCAATTACGAAGTCTTGATTCTGCTCATAAAAAGTTTCGCCTCTGTAAGTTATCGTGAATGAAGGCTCATAACCAACAATCAGATTGTTCGATCCGCTTGAATAAAGGAACGAGAGGTCTAATGGATCGGCGATTTGGAAGCCGTATTCTGTTGTCTCTCCAATTTTTCTCGACCCTTCGACGGCAACTGCTTTTACGTTATACCATCCGGCCTCCGATGGAAATCCAGGGATCTCTTCCCCGTTTTGTGTAAAGACCAATCTGTATTCAGCGGGGTCCAGTCTGCTACCGTCAGAATTGTAGACTGGGAAATTGGCGCTGCTAAGCTTATCTCCGACTTTAAAACCGCCGTTAAAATTGAAATGGCACAATGCCATATCGTTGGCGGCCTTTACACTAAAGCGAACCTTCTTAGTGCCTTTATAGGATCCCACTCCTTGCAAAACTGCATAGTAATCGCCGGGCTCCGTTGGAGGTTCAGGCTGGTAGGCGGTTGACTCGGCATCTGAGCAATAGCCTAAGACGGTATAGTCGGTTCCTTGTTTTAGGTCGATTGATACTGATTCACCGTTTTCATTGAGGAAATAGAGTGACGAGTTGAATGTCGGCTCTGTCCCTCCGACTACAACGTTTTGGTTGATGTAGAAATTAAAGTACGAAATGTCTGTTGTGTCGACAATATTGACACGGTAATAACTATTCGCCTGACCGACATAGCCTGAACCCGCAATTGCTCTGGCGTTAACGTAATACTCGCCACATTCTACCGGAACGCCGTCAAGTTTATTCAAATGTTTGTCACTATAGCAAAGTGTATAGCAGGATTTGTCAACTTCATTCCCGTCATAATCGACTAGTGTCGCATCTAATGCAATAGGTTTTCCTGTATATGCGACACTGCTATTGGTGACCTGAAGGCTCATGCCTTCGAGATTATTTTTTTCAAGTATTCTAAAACCGTAATAACTGGTAATTCCGGTTGCGCCGGAGTCTTTATTAGCTTTTGCGTAAACATAGTATTCACCGGCAGCCGTGGGAACCTTGCTGGTTTCTTTTCTTTCGCCTTGGTCGGTATAGGTAAAGAACACAAGGGAATAGAGCTTCGAATCTACTTTTTCTCCAGAAACGCTCTTGTGCACTTCAAAGTCACTCGATTTTGGCCCTTTTCCTTCTATGTATTGATTTCCATAGTTCAAGCTATTGCTAAAGGAAATCCAACAATTTGACAGGTTGGTTTGCTCGCTGTCGCTTTGGGCTGCTTCGGCTTTTGCGTCTTGGGTTTGGGCGGTTGATACAGCCGGAGTGCCCAAGATGGATGTAGCCAAGACGGTGCTAAGCACAATCGGTACGGTATTTCGCATTGCTCCTCCTTACTCTAAGGTTGGGTTAACTTATATCGTAAAAATGCAGGATGATTGGTTAGATTTTTGTTAGCGTTGCCTATCACGCTGCAGGCGGTGCAATTTACAAATGATCACAGTATTTTTTGTTGTTTGTAAGGGATGCTATGAGCGGCTTTCTGTTTCCTCATACACTCTCAGCTCCCACTGCTTACGTTCCACTTTCGCCACGGAATCCAAGATGAAGCCCGTGGCAAGTGAGAGTCCACACAGGAACATAAACGCAGCTGCGAGCATGGCCGTAGGGAAGCGAGGAACAAGCCCGGTGGCAAAGTACTCTGTAACAATCGGGATGCCCAGGGCAAGGCCGATAAATGCGAAGGCAAGCGCAACAAGTGAGAAGAACTTAAGTGGGCGGTAGTCCTTAAAGAGCGTGCCAATCATGGCAATTACTCGAATGCCATCGCTAACGGTATTGAGCTTGGACTCCGAACCAGCCGGGCGGTCGCGATACTCGATGGGTACATCTTTAATGCGCCAGCGATGGTCTACGGCGTGGATGGATAGCTCTGTCTCAATCTGAAACCCTTCAGAAAGAACGGGGAACGTCTTGACGAAGGGCTTGCTCATGGCGCGATAGCCGGTCATGACATCGTCGAAGCTGTAGCCGTAGATCCATTTGATCATGCTGCGTACGAGGTTATTGCCAAAGCCATGGAAGGCGCGCTTGTTCTCCTCGGCATATGTGCCGTTGGAGAGTCGATCGCCTACGGTCATATCCGCTTCGCCGGCAAGGATGGGCTCGCACAGCGCGCGCGCCGACTCCGCCGGATAGGTGTCGTCTCCATCAACCATAAGGTAGCAATCCGCTTCGATATCACGGAACATTTGACGGCAGACGTTGCCTTTGCCCTGGCGGGGCTCGAACTTAACGGTCGCCCCATGCTCGCGTGCAATTTGGGCGGTGCCGTCGCTAGAGTTGTTGTCATATACATAGACAGTTGCTTCGGGCAGCTCGCGGTGAAAATCATCTACTACCTTTGCAATGGTTAGCGCTTCGTTGTAACAGGGGATGATAACGGCAATGTTGTTTGAGTTCACATTGATCTCCAAAGTCTGGTTGTTGCCGATAGAAGTATAGTCGTTGCATTTAAGTGTTGGTTTTAATGACCGGAAAACCAGATGGGGCACATGTGCCTGTCGTGCTATTGCTTTAGATTGGCTGTAAGACACGGGGGTGATTTGCAGCCTTGGGTGCATCTCTCTTGCGCTCACCCCATCCTCTAAAAAAGTACTTAACACAGCCTTAAAGGCGCCTCGGCTTGCGTTGACAGCGTACAATACGCATGTTTGACTATGGCAAAAGTGGAATTTTAGGGAGGGGCGCGCCATGGAGGTGCTGGTTGTTGGCAATACCGTGTATGTTGACGACGACTTTTGTGCCAAGGCGTTTCCCGGTGATCATGTTCAGGTTGTAGCTGCGGACGATGCGCATCGCGACGAGTCGTCGCCCCATGGCTCGTGGAAAGAGTTGCTGCGACACCTGGACCAGGCCTATGAGTTCGACCGCGTGGTCTACCTCTCCACTTATCTCACTCCGCATGCCGAGACTTTTGGCGACATTGAGCTGCTGCGCTCGGTGTTTCGTGCCTGTATGGGCCGCCGTGTGCAGCTGCTGTTTGTGGCGGGGCCTGCGGGTGCGGAACGTGCCGGTGGGGCAGCGGGCGCCGACGATGCCCCTAACGCCACAGACGCTTCCGCCCAAACGGGTAAGGGCATTATCGCCCGCGCGGCCAACGACCTCTGTCGCTACTACGCCTCTCAAGATGGCATCCAGGCCAAGATCCTGTGCACGCCCTATTTGTATACCGCCTCCGCGGCGCTCAACGACCCTTTTTTGGTGCCGCTGTTCGAGGCGTGTTCGACCGGATCGGTCGCGCTCCAAGGGGCCGTGGACGCGCCGTTTCCCCTGTTGTGTGCGGAGGAGCTTGCGGTGCTGGTACATCGCATCTTCGATAGCTGGGATGCCACCTTTGAGACGCTCGACGTGGCAGATGCCTTCCATCGCACATCGGGCGACTTGGGCGGCGCGCTCCAGGGTCTGTTCCCCGGGCTGTCCGTTGCCTGTGGAGAGTCGACCGGCCACAAGCTGCCCGCGGGCGATATCGTTCGCAAGCGCTATGGCTGGTTTCAGCGTTACGACTTGCTGCGCGATCTTTCGACCATTCATGCCCGCTGGGCTAACTCCCGCACCAAAAAGGCCAATCCCCTTCGTGCGGCCATCGACCGCATTCAGCTGCGCACGCTGCCCGTTAAATGCCTGGAGACGGGCGCCGCATGGGTGCTGTTTGAGGCGCTGGAGCACCTGTTCTCCCAATCTGCCCAGCTCAACGTGCTCGACTATCGTCTGCTCTACGTGGTCCTGATCGGCACGCTCTACGGGCTCGACTTTGGTCTGATCGCGGCGCTGCTGGCATCGATAGGTCTGGCGGTGAGCTATTTTGCGCTGTACGGCTACACCTTCCAGGGCCTGTTCTACGAGCCTTCCAACTGGCTGCCGTTTATCGCGTACTTTGTGGTGGGCGCGGTGTGCGGCTATGTGCAGCTGCGCAACAGCGAGGCCATTAAAGCCGAGCGCGACGAGAACGAGCTTGTGCGAAACCGCAATACGTTCCTCACGCGGCTCTATCACGATGCGATTGAGGACAAGCGCGCCTACAAGCGCCAGATTGTGGGACGCCACGATAGCTTTGGCAAGATATTTGCCGTGACGCAGGAACTCGACGTGCTCAACCCTCGCGACATTTACCGCAAGTGCTGTGAGCTGCTGGGCGAGATCCTAGAGAACGATTCGGTGACGATCTATCACGTGTCGGGCGGGGTGTTTGCGCGCTTGGTGGCAGCAAGTCCCGCGATTTCCAGCGATGCGCCACGTTCGCGCTCGCTCGATGACCTTGCGCCCGTGCTCAACGGTGCGAACTCGGGCCTGTGGGTGAACCGCGAGCTGACCCCGGACCTCCCTATGTTTGGATACGTCATCGAGCGCGACGGGGTTCCCGCCGTGTTGATCTTTGCGCGCCAGGTGGCCGAAAACCAGATGACGCTGTATTACCAAAACCTGTTCCGCATCCTGTGCGGCCTGGTGGAAAGCGCGCTGGGACGCGCCTTCGATTACGAGGCCGTGGCACAGGACAAGCGCTGCGTTGCCGGTACCTGCGTGCTCAACGACGCAGCCTTTGGCCAGGAGCTCGCCGCCGAGCAGGCGCTTGCGGACAATAAGATGGGGAGTTTCTTGCTCTTGCGCGTGGTGCCGGGCATGGAGCCTGTTGGCGAGCTGGTCGGCGCCATTGGGTCGGCGATTCGCGAGAGTGACGCTGCGGGCCTGGTCGATGGAGACACACTTTACCTGCTCATGCGTCAGGCGACCGAGGCCGACCTGACCGTTATTTGCAAACGCATGGCCGCCAAGCACATTACAGTGGAACCCGTCGGCAGCGAGGACGTTGTGGCCCTGCTGCAGCGCATCGCACCCACCGTAAGCGGTGAAGGGGAGGCCGCTTGATCTCGCTTGTCGTTGCTGCCGCACTGCTATTAATTCATGCGCTGGTGTGTCTGGTTCTGTGGACGCTTATGAAACTGAGCCTGCTGCCGGTTCGAGGGCACATGCTTGCCGTGATGGTGTTCGTACCGCTGTGGGGTCCGTTGCTCGTGGTACTGCTCTCGGTGCGTAGCGCGGTGTTCGGCGACGACCTTAAGGACGCCACGCTGGAGACGCTGCGCATTAACGACGACATGCATCGCAGTTTGCTCGTGCAGGGGCGCGAGGGCGATGATGGCGTGATTCCGCTCGAGGAAGCGCTGATCGTCAACGACCCGGGCGACCGCCGCCGTCTGATGCTCTCCATGCTTACCGAGGATCCGGATGCATACCTCGCGCAGTTGCAGGCAGCAAAACTCAACGACGATGTTGAGGTCGCGCACTATGCCGCGACGGCGGTGGCGCAGATTTCCAAGGAGTCCGACCTTAAGCTGCAGCAGTTGGAGCGCGCGTTTAAGACCGATCCCAGCTCGCATAACCTGGATGCGTATTGCGACTTTTTGGGCGCCTATCTGGACTCGGGTTTGGCAGAGGGCCGCGTGGCACAGATTCAGCGTCAGCAGTATGCGCGCTTGCTCGCGCGTCGTTGCGAACGCGAGGACGGGCCGGCGCTGCGCATCCGCTACGCCACGGCGCTGGCCGATGCCGGCGAGATCGATAAGGCAGAGGACGTCGCGAGCCAGTTGGTGATCGATGCGTCAGACGAGCAGGACGTGTGGATGCTCTGCCTGCGCTTGGCTGTGATTCGTCGCGATGGGCAGGCGGTACAGCGCGTAATCGACGCGATCGACAAGCAGCATGTGTATTTGAATGCCGAAAATCGTGAGAGGCTGGCATTTTGGCGCGAAGGAGAGGAGGCCCGATGAGCGTGGTGCAACATATCCGCGAGCGTGCGGGCCATTTTCGCTGGATGGGGTTGCTCGTGGTGTGGGCAGTCTTTATTGCCATGGCCGCCGTGCTGTTGATCGAGCGTGCCGGCGTGCAGTACAGCGCTGGGCAACACAAGCTGGGCATGCTTGCCGCCAACGACGCTACGCCTGCGAGCTCGGCGATGTTTGGCCAAAAGCCCACGTGCCTGGTCATTACCGATACCGATCAGGACGGCGTTGAGGACGTCAAGGAGCAGTTTGACCAGATCTTGCTTGACATGAAGATCGCCCACCGCGATGTGGATATTGCCACCGATGGTGTTGATGCGATTCCTTCCCTCACATCCTTCGACCGCGTGATTTTACTGATGCCGTCGCTCGACGGGCTCGGTACGCACCTCTCCGACATCATGAGCTGGGTGAGTGCCGGCGGTTCGCTGATGCTCGCTATGACGCCGGATAACTCCAGCTACCTGCAGGCAATCGGTCCCAAGCTGGGCATCGATTCTGCCGGCTATGAATATGCGACGGCAGAGAGCATCGTGCCGAGCGAGGACTTTATGCTGGGCGGGGGAGAGCGCTATGAGCTCTCGGACCCCTTTGATTCGTCGCTTTCGGTTTCGCTGCGTGAGACGGCCCACGTGTGGGCTAAAACCGGCGACGCGGGAACGCCGCTTATTTGGTCGAGCGATTGCGGCAGCGGTCGTACCGTGGTGTGCAATATCGGTATCTACGCCAAGGTCATGCGCGGCTTCTATGCCGCGGCGGTGAGCCTGCTGGGCGATGCCACGGCCTATCCGGTCATCAATAGCGCGGTGTTTTACCTGGACGACTTCCCGAGCCCTGTGCCCTCGGGCGACGGCACCTACATCAAGCGCGACTATGGCCTTTCTATCGCCGATTTTTATACCAAGGTGTGGTGGCCCGACTTGCAAAAACTCGCGCAGCAATATGACATTCGCTACACGGGCGTGATGATCGAGAACTACGAGGACGCAGTCAACCAGACTGAGCCTGCGCGCCAGGCCGATACCACGCAGTTCCGCTACTTTGGCGGCATGCTGCTACAGATGGGCGGAGAGCTGGGCTTTCACGGCTACAACCATCAGCCGCTGGCGCTCTGGGACACCGACTATGGCACGCTGTACGACTACAAGACGTGGAAGAACAAGGAGACGCTCGTTGCGTCTCTCAACGAGCTTATCGCCTTCCAGGACGAGGTGCTGCCCAACGCGCACGGCTCGGTCTACGTGCCGCCGTCGAATATCCTTTCGGCCCGCGCGCGCAAGATCATTGGCGAGGACGTGCCGCGCATTAAGACCATTGCCGGTACGTATTTTGAGGACGGAACCGATCTGCCCTACGTGCAGGAGTTTGGCGTGGCGAGCGACGGCATCGTGGAGCAGCCGCGCATTGTGTCGGGCGGCATGGTCGACGATTCCTACATGCGTCTCGCTGCGGTGTCCGAGCTCAATATGCATTATGTAAGCACGCACTTTATGCATCCTGACGATCTGCTCGATCCCGACCGCGGCGCCAAGGAGGGCTGGGAGGTCTATAAGGGCGGCCTGACCGACTACCTTGATTGGCTTACCAAGTCTGCGCCCGACCTGCGTCGTCAGACCGGTTCGGAATGCTCGGGCGCCATTCAGCGCTTTTCGTCCGTGACGGTGAGCGTGGATACGAGCGACGATGCCTGGACGCTCAGTCTGGGCAACTTCCACGACGAGGCGTGGCTTATGTTCCGCGCCAATAACGGCGAGCCGGGTACGGTGTCCGGTGGCGAGATTACGCATCTGACAGGCGACCTGTACCTGGTCAAAGCCACGGACAAGACCGTGACGATTGCGCGCAAGGAGGGTGGCGACAAATGAGAATCTGCTTGGTACTCGAGGGCTGCTACCCCTATGTGCACGGCGGGGTGTCCACCTGGATGCACGGCTATATACAGGCCATGCCCGAGCACGAGTTTGTGCTGTGGGTGATTGGCGCGCATGCTGCCGACCGCGGCAAGTTTGTCTACGAGCTGCCCGACAACGTGGTCGAGGTGCACGAGGTGTTTCTGGACGATGCCCTGCGTCTTTCGGGCGAGCAGCAAGAAGTCGACTTCGACGACCGCGAGCGCGAGGCGTTGCGCCGCCTGGTATCTCTCTCTAATCCAGATTGGGACGTGCTGTTCGACATTTTCCAGCGCCGCCACGTACATCCGCTCTCATTTTTGCAGAGCCGCACGTTTATGGACATCTTCCGCGACGTCTGCCTGGCCGAGTACCCGTATACGCCTTTCGCTGACGCCTTCCACACCATGCGTTCGATGTTGTTACCCGTGCTCTATCTGCTGGGCAGCGAGGTTCCGGTGGCCGACGTGTATCACGCCATCTCGACCGGCTATGGCGGTCTGCTTGCGAGTCTTGGCTCGAGCGTTCATAACGCGCCGGCATTGCTGACCGAGCATGGCATCTATACCCGCGAGCGCGAGGAGGAAATCATCCGCGCCGACTGGGTGGTGCCGTCTTTTAAGGACCGTTGGATTCGCTTTTTCTACCTGCTTTCGGAGGAAATCTACCGCCGCGCCTTCCGCGTGACAAGTCTGTTCCATAACGCTCGCAAAACGCAGATCGATATGGGCTGCGATGCGGACAAATGCCTGGTCATCCCCAACGGCATCCAGTTCGATCGCTTTAAGGACATTCCCTTAAAGCCCGATGACGGCTGGGTGGATATTGGCGCGGTGGTGCGCCTGGCGCCCATCAAGGACGTCAAGACCATGATCTATGCCTTCTTTGAGCTGCACGAGCGCCTGCCCAAGGTGCGCCTGCATATTATGGGCGGCGTGGATGACGAGGAGTACGGTGCCGAGTGCCACGCGCTGGTGGAGACATTGGGCGTGCGCGACCTGATCTTTACCGGGCGCGTCAACGTTGTCGAGTACATGGAAAAGCTCGACTTTACCATTTTAACGAGCATCTCCGAGGGCCAGCCACTCAGCGTGTTGGAGTCGCTTGCAGCGCGTCGCCCCTGCGTGACGACCGAGGTGGGCTGCTGCCGCGAGCTGCTCGAAGGCGCTCCGGGTGACGACTTTGGCGTGGCGGGTTTTGTGACGCCGCCCATGTATCGCAAGGGCTTGGCCGATGCCATGGAACGCATGTGCGCGAGCCGAGCCCGCCGTATCGAGATGGGGGAGCGCGGCCAGCGTCGCGTGGCGACCTATTACCTGCACGAGCAGATGCTCGCCAACTATCGCGCGCTGTACGACGAGACGGCTCGCACGTTTGACCTGTCCAGAGAGGGGGAGTAGCCGGTGGCCGGAATCGGTTTTGAGCTCAAACGCCTGTTTAGGCGCAAGGGTCTGTTTGCCACGATGCGCGCCTATGGCTACGCCGGCATTGTGTGCACGGGCCCCATGCTGCTGGGTGTGCTGCTCCAGGTGGGTATCTTGGTGCTGTGCGGTCTGTGGGGTGTGGGCCGCGCCAACCAGGATCTGCTGGTGTGCATGGTGACCTATACGCTGCTGGCATCGCTCACGCTCACAAGCTTTTTCTCCATGCCGGTCACGCGCTTTTTGGCCGACATGCTCTTTGCCGAGCGCGAGGATGAGATTCTGCCTTCGTTTTGGGGATCTAATGCCATCATGCTCGTTGCGGGCACGGTGCTCTACGGCGTCTTTTTGCTGTTCTCGGGCGCCACGCTGCTGCAGGGGCTGCTGTGCCTGTGGCTGTTCAACATTATGATCGTCAACTGGAACGGCATGAGCTATCTCACCGCTATTAAGGATTACCGCGGCATCCTGTGCAGCTTTGCGGCCGCCATTGGCGTGGCGTGTCTGTGTGCCCTGGCCGCGCTGGCACTGGGGCTGCCGCCGGTCGAGGGCCTGCTGACCTCGATCGCCCTGGGCTACGGTGTGATGCTCGCCTGGGACGTGGTGCTGCTGTACCGGTATTTTCCTCAGAGCGATCGCAGCCCCTGGCTCTTTTTGCAGTGGCTCGATCAGTTTATGCCGCTGGCGCTCACGGGCCTGTTTACCAACCTGGGGCTCTTTGCGCACCTGGTGATTATCTGGGCAGGGCCCATTGGCGTGCAGGTCAAAGGCTTGTTTTACGGCGCGCCCTATCATGATGTGCCGGCGTTGCTTGCTTTTTTGACTATTCTGGTCACGACCGTCAACTTTGTGGTGTCGGTCGAGGTCAACTTCTATCCGCGCTACCGCGACTACTACAGCCTGTTTAACGACGGCGGCGTGGTGGGCGACATCGTGGTGGCCGAGGAGGAAATGCTCGCCACGCTCAACCGGGAGCTGCGGTTTTGTGCGCTCAAGCAGCTGTTTGTGACGGCGGCGGTCATTTCGCTCGAGACCACGGTGCTCTCGGCCCTGCCACTGGGCTTCAACAACCTGATGCACGGGTATTTTCGCACGCTATGCGTGGGCTATGGCCTGTATGCCGTGGGTAATACGGTGATGCTCATCTTGCTGTACTTTACCGACTACAAGGGCGCCGTGCTTGCTTCCGGGCTGTTCGCGGGCGTGGCGGGGCTGGCGACCATCGTCTCGCTGTTCTTTCCGCAGCAGTTTTATGGCTTTGGCTTTTTGCTCGGCGCGGCGGTGTTTTTTGTTGTGGCGCTCATGCGGCTCGATACCTATACTGCCAACTTGCCGTATCGTATCCTGAGTCAGCAGCCCATTGTGGCGACCGACAAGACGGGTCGCTTTACGGAGCTGGGCCGCTTACTCGATCGTGCCGAGCAGCGCTACGAGGAGCTGCGTCTAGAGGGCGAGCCGCATGGTGCGTTTGAGCGCACGGTGGTTCGCGTGTATCGCAACCATTGGGGAGGTCCTGATGACCGATAGGATGATATCGCGCCGCCGCTTGATCGAGGCGGCTGCCGGCACGTTGCTGCTTTCGGGCTGCTCTTCGCAGGACGAATCCTCGACCAAAAAGACCAAGAAACAGGGCAAGATTAAAAAGGCCGATGCGTCTAGCGAGACCAAGCATCTTCGAGATAAGGATGAGCTGTACGAGGTCTACGACGACTCGGGCATTGTGTGCATGTACCTGACGGTCTCGCGCGGCAATAGCTCCGAGAACACCGATCATAGCTGGTCCGAGATCAATACGTACTCGGTCTACGACTATGCCGACATGGGCGTGACGCGCTATCAGGTTATGGGCCTGCTGCAGGCGGGCGACGAAGACGGCCCGGTGGCCGGCGAGGTTGGCTATGGCGAGGAAGCGCCCAATGCTACCGTGCAGGTGCGCGGCCAGACGTCAAGCATGAACTCGCAAAAGAATTACAAGGTAGAGCTCAAAAAGGGCAAGGGCACGTGGCGTCAGCAGCGCGCGATTGCGCTCAACAAGCACATGGGCGAGGGCATGCGCTTTCGCAACAAGATGGCTTACGATCTGATCCGTGGCATTCCCCAGATGATGGGCCTGCGCACGCAGTTTGTGCACTTGTGGGTGTGCGACCAGACCGAAAAAGCCAACGATACCTTTGAGGACTACGGTCTGTTTACGCAGGTGGAGCAGCTCAACAAGACGGCGCTCAAGGCCCACGGTCTGGATAAGAGCGGGCATCTGTATAAGGTGAACAGCTTCGATTTCCATCGCTTCGAAGACACCATCAAGCTGGCGGATGACCCCGACTATAACCAGACGGCGTTCGAGGGCATGCTCGAGATTAAGGGCGACTCGGACCATACTAAGTTAATCGAGATGCTCGATGCGCTCAACGACGATACGCAAAAGATCGACGATGTGCTCGACACCTACTTTGATACCGAGAACCTGGTCTATTGGATGGCGTTTCAGATCTTGACGGGCAATTGCGATACGCAGAACCGTAACTGCTATCTGTACAGCCCGCTCAACTCAAATACCTGGTACTTTTTAGATTGGGATAACGACGGCATGCTGCGCAAGCTGGAGCTGAGCCTGAAGGGGTTCTCGGATTATGCGAGCTGGGAGCGCGGCGTAAGTAATTATTGGGGCAACGTGCTGTTTAACCGCGCGTTGCGTAGCAAGTCGTTCCGCAGCGAGCTCGACGCTGCCGTCAAGGACCTGCGCTCGTATTTGACCGAGGAACGACTGAGCAAGATGATCGAGCATTATCGCGAGGTGACGGAGCCGCTCGTCTTTGCTTCGCCCGATATCGACAATCTGCCTGTCACCAAGGACCAATACGAGCAAATCGCCGCGGCGATTCCGTCCGAGATCGAGGAGAATTATCAGAGCTTTCGCGAGAGCTATAAGAAGCCAATGCCGTTCTACATCGGCGTGCCGCAGATTGATAACGGTAAACTGCGCGTGAATTGGGACGCGTCGTACGACTTTAAGGCGCGCGACATTCGCTATACCGTGGAGCTGGCGCGTGATAACGCTATTACCGACGTGATCTTTAAGGCCGAGGACGTGCTGCTGCCCGAGGTGACCTGCGATGCACCCGATGC
>ERZ1034980.382-NODE-382-length-34886-cov-20.986851_pt1 | contig 34886 bp, 29 predicted proteins | sample MGYA00520622_ERZ1034980 | MGnify/ENA primary metagenome ERZ1034980 (study PRJEB33766, sample SAMN09781791) | gut metagenome | biome: gut microbiome | host: Homo sapiens | place: Madagascar | study: EMG produced TPA metagenomics assembly of the PRJNA485056 data...
GAACCCGTGTTACCGCCGTGAAAAGGCGGTGTCTTAACCCCTTGACCAACGGACCTATGTTTTAAAGGGAGGCTCCTCAACACTCTTATTATTATATCAGAAATACAAATTTTGTCTACTTATTTTTTCACTTTTTATTTTAGCAAAAAATCAAATTCCCCTAGAAGGCAAGTCTCTCTCCGAAAATCGTAATTGACTAATAACCTACAGAAAATAAATGTTATAGAAATTATCGGTTGTACTAGACAGTCAAGTAGCTAGGGGATTTTATCGAAAAACCAAGCACAGGAAGTCAATTGCTTCAGGGTATGATTTATTTTTATTTGACAGGTAAACGTTAATTTTGATACAATTATTAGGTTAGTTGGTTCCATAGCTCAGCTGGATAGAGCATTCGCCTTCTAAGCGAACGGTCGCAGGTTCGAATCCTGCTGGAATCATCGTTAACCAGTCTGAAAAGCACACCTTTATAAATTCAGGTGTGCTTTTCAGACTGGTTGTTCCATTTATGGAATTCACTTGTGGTACGGACTTCCTTGTTGAATCATGAAAGCTCGGTAAATCTGCTCTACTAATACTAATTTCATCAATTGGTGAGGTAGGGTTAGAGCACCAAAGCTCATTAAAAGCTGGGCACGTTTTTTAACCTCGGGAGATAGGCCTAAACTTCCTCCGATGATGAATGTAATGGTCGAATAGCCTTGCAAAACTGTGTCTGCTAAGATTTTACTAAATTCCTCTGAAGGAAATTGCTTCCCCTCAATTGCTAGGGCAATAATGAACTCTCTCTCTCCTATTTTTCCAAGAATCCGCTGACCTTCTTTGAGCAAAATTTGCTGATTTTCGGCTAAACTCGCATTGTCTGGGGTCTTTTCATCAGCTAACTCAATAAATTCTAATTTTGTGAAGCGACTTAAGCGCTTTGAATATTCTGCGATACCATCTTTCAGGTATTTTTCCTTTAATTTTCCTACTGTAATGACTTTCACTTTCATAGACTTATTGTATCATAATCAACAGCTTTTTAACAAGTTATCCACAGAAAAGCTATTAAAACGTTCCTCTTTTCTAGCCATTTTAAGCGAGAAAGTATACTGTAACAATTAGTTATCCACAATCTGTGGATACTTTTCTTTTAAACTATTTTAAGTTATAATTAAGTCAACTTTTATAAGCTATTTTTAACAAAAGAAGGGAGCAATCTTGTGAAAAATTCATTTAAAAAAGGTTGGGTAAAATATACCGCTGTTCTCGTTCTAGCATTAGCGGGAGGGGTTGCTGGTGGTTACGCTGCGCAGTCAATCAACCAGACAAGTAATGTTACAACAACGACCAAGAGTAAGGTTTCTTATAACAACACAAACAATACTACTAAGGCGGTCAAAAAGGTTCAAAATGCCGTGGTTTCTGTTATTAATTACAAAAAACAAAGTAACTCTTCATCAGACTTATCTGATTTCTACAGTCACAACGGAGAGCAAAGCAATGATAGCTCAAATAGCAGTAGCTCTTCCGATGATCAAGATTTAAGTGTCTACAGTGAAGGTTCTGGCGTCATTTATAAAAAAGATGGGAAAAATGCTTATCTTGTAACTAATAACCACGTTATTGATGGTGCTGATCAAATTGAGATACAGTTAGCTGATGGCACCAAAGTCGTCGGAGAACTTGTCGGTTCAGATACTTATTCTGACTTAGCAGTTGTTAAAATTAGCTCTGATAAAGTCAGCGATGTGGCAGAATTCGCGGATTCTTCATCTCTCAATGTGGGAGAAACAGCTATTGCCATTGGTAGCCCGCTTGGAACAGAATATGCCAACTCAGTTACTGAAGGAATTGTCTCTAGTCTGAGTCGTACCGTTACAATGACTAATGATAGCGGTGAAACCGTATCAACTAACGCCATCCAAACCGATGCAGCTATTAACCCAGGTAACTCTGGTGGACCACTCATTAATATTGAAGGTCAAGTTATCGGAATCAATTCAAGTAAAATTTCATCAACTTCCTCATCAAGTAGTGAAAGTGTTGAAGGTATGGGATTTGCCATTCCTGCAAATGATGTCGTTAAAATTATTGACCAGCTTGAAAAGAACGGTTCTGTCACACGACCAGCTCTCGGTATTTCAATGGCTAATTTAAGTGATTTATCAACCAATGCGCTTAGCAAATTAAACATTCCAACAAGCGTTACAAACGGTATTGTTGTTGCCTCTGTCCAATCAGGAATGCCTGCTGAAGGTAAACTTGAAAAATATGACGTTATCACTGAAATTGATGGTGAAGCTGTAAGCTCTACTAGCGACCTTCAAAGTGCTTTGTATGGTCATAGCATTGGCGATTCAATCAAAGTAACCTTCTACCGTGGTACAAGCAAGAAAACAGTAACTATCAAACTAACAAAATCAACTAAAGAGCTATCAACTAATAACTAGCAAATTAGAGATTTTAGTAGACTTATAGTAAAATGGAGCTGAGGGAGACCTCGGCTCTTTTAATTTGCTGATTAGTTATTTAATTAATCTTTTCTGACTTTGTGAGCTCAGTTTACTCACCACCCTCTCCTGTCAGAACCTACTAAACAAACTATAAAAATAACCATATTATTTCGGAGAAAAACATATGTCAGAGAAATTCGATCATATTCCTTTGAGTCTCATTAGCCCTAATCCCCACCAGCCTCGGCTTGACTTTAATCAAGAGGAACTCAAAGAGCTCGCCCAATCAATTCAAGAAAATGGACTTATTCAGCCTATCATTGTCCGACCATCAGATATTTTAGGATATGAGTTAATCGCAGGCGAGAGACGTTTTCGTGCTGCACAGATGGCTGGCTTATCAGAATTACCAGCTATTGTTAAACATTATTCAGACCAAGAAAGCATGCAGGTTGCTATTGTTGAAAATTTACAACGTTCAAATTTGAACCCTATTGAAGAGGCCAAAGCCTACCAAAAACTAATTGAGCGTAAGCAAATGACCCACGATGAATTAGCTAAATATATGGGGAAATCCCGCCCCTATATTAGTAATATGCTAAGATTACTTCAATTACCTCAGCCAATTCTAATGGCTGTAGAGCAGGAACAGATTTCGCAAGGGCATGCACGCGCACTACTCACGCTAAAACAAACAGAACAGCAACTATTTTGGCTTCAAAAAATTCAAGAAGAGTCGCTAAGCGTTCGGCAAGTTGAAAGTGCTTTAAAAAATTTAAAGTTACAACAGCCGTTTAAAACTAAAAAAGCTCAAACATCTGATGCTGATGCACTTTTTTTAAGAGAGCAAGAAAAGCAATTAGAAAAATATTTTGGCTACCCTGTAAAAATAACTAGTAACGCCTCAGGAAAAGGAACTATAAAAATCGCCTTTCAGTCCACTGAAGATTTTAACAATATTGTTCACAGTCTAAAATAGCCTGTGAATTAAACTTTTTACTTCACTCAGTTTTCCACAAAGAAAAATAATTCTAAGCCCTTTATTATCTGGGCTTTTTCATTTATCAACAGCTTGTGGATAAGTTTAATCCCCAATGTGGATTTCTTTTGTTCACAGCTGTGGAAAAGTTGATTGGGTTGTGATATAATATAACAATAATTATCCACAAACTAAGGACTAAACTATGACTGAAAATGAAAAAAGATTTTGGGCGCGTATTTTAGAGATTGCCCAAACGCAGCTGACTCGAGCGACCTATGAATTTTTCGTTCTTGAAGCAAGTCTTGTTCATGTTGAGCAAGGGGTAGCTGTAATCGCACTTGATGACGTTGATCGAAAACGGCTATTTTGGGAACAGAACTTAGAATCTGTCATTCTTATGGCAGGTTTTGAAATCTTCAATTCCGAAATATCTGCTCAATTTGTTTCAAAAGAAGGTTTAACACCTTCAAATAATGTTGCAGATATGGTTAATGCTCCCGCTAACTCTTCAGCTGCTGCTTTAAAACCTATTGAATCAAACCTCAATGAGAAGTATACTTTCAAGAACTTTGTCATGGGGGAAGAAAATAAGTGGGCAGTATCAGCTTCAATTGCAGTAGCTGATACGCCAGGAACCACCTATAATCCCCTATTCCTTTGGGGGGGACCTGGTCTAGGAAAGACACATTTACTAAATGCTATCGGTAATGCTGTCTTAGAAAATAATCCTAATGCACGAATTCTCTATATTACTGCTGAAAATTTCATCAATGAGTTCGTCAGCCATATCAGACTACAAACAATGGATGAGCTAAAAGAGAAATTCCGCACATTAGACGTTTTGCTGATTGATGATATCCAATCACTTGCTAAGAAAACGATGGAGGGGACACAAGAAGAATTTTTCAATACCTTCAATGCTCTCCATACAAATGACAAGCAGATTGTACTGACCAGCGACAGAAACCCTGACCAACTTCAAGGTTTACCAGATCGCCTTGTCACGCGTTTCAATTGGGGACTCCCTGTCCAAATTACCCCACCTGATTTTGAAACACGCGTAGCTATTTTGACAAATAAAATCCAAGCCTATCCTTATAACTTCCCACCAGAGACTATCGAATACTTAGCTGGAGAATTTGATTCTAATGTCCGTGAACTTGAGGGAGCTTTAAAAAACATTAGTCTTGTTGCAGATGGTAAACGCGCTCATACTATCACCGTTGACATTGTTGCTGAAGCCATCCGCTCTCGCAGACATGATGCTCCTCTTGTTACCGTTATTCCTATTGAAGATATTCAACGACAAGTGGGAAAATTCTATGGGGTAACGGTTAAAGAAATCAAGGCGACCAAGAGAACACAGGATATTGTTTTGGCGCGGCAAGTTGCCATGTACCTAGCGCGAGAAATGACTGATAATTCTCTACCTAAAATCGGTAAGGAATTTGGAGGACGTGATCACTCTACAGTCCTACATGCCTATAATAAGATCAAGAATATGCTTGCCCAAGATCCTAATCTAAAAATCGAAGTAGATTCTATCAAAAATAAAATCAGATAACTTGTGGAAAACTCACTTAGAAAAGGAAATGTTGTTCACAAGTTATCAACAAGTGGATAAGGCATGCCTATCATTTTAGTTAGAGTTATCCACTGTTTCTTCAAGACCTACTATTACTACTAACTTAATACTTATAAAATAAAGGAAATCCCATGATTAAATTTTCAATTAACAAAAACTTATTCCTTCAAGCACTGATGGCTACTAAAAGAGCTATTGGTACTAAAAATGCTATTCCTATCCTATCCACTATTAAAATTGATGTTTTTGAAGAGCATATCGTTTTAACTGGTTCAAACGGTCAGATTTCTATTGAAAACACCATTCCAACTTCTAATGACAATGCGGGCTTGCTAATCAGTTCAACAGGCTCCGTTCTTTTAGAGGCTGCTTTCTTTATCAATATCGTTTCAAGCTTACCAGATGTTACTTTAGACTTTGAAGAAATTGAGCAACATCAAGTTGTCTTAAAAAGTGGTAAGTCAGAGATTACTTTAAAAGGGAAAGATGTTGACCAATATCCTCGCCTTCAAGAAATGACTACAGGGACACCTTTAGTTCTTAATACAAAATTATTGAAAACAATCATTTCAGAAACAGCTTTTGCAGCAAGTTTACAAGAGAGTCGTCCAATCCTGACTGGTGTGCATTTGGTTTTGAGTGATAATCAAATTTTTAAGACGGTGGCTACTGACTCACACCGCATGAGCCAACGTCAGGTTCAATTAGAAGAAGTAGCCAATAATTTTGACCTTGTTGTGCCAAGTAAGTCTTTACGCGAAATATCAGCCGTATTTACAGACGATATTGAAAGCATTGAAGTTTACTTCTCAGATAGCCAGTTACTCTTTAAGAGCGACCACATTAGTTTCTATACACGCTTGCTGGAAGGGACTTACCCTGATACTGACCGTCTTTTGAATAATCAATTTGAAACTGAAGTTGTTTTTGATACCCAGTCCTTGCGTCATGCCATGGAACGTGCCTTCTTGATTTCTAATGCCACTCAAAATGGTACTGTTAAGTTAGAAATTGCTGACTCAAGAGTTTCTGCCCATGTTAATTCGCCAGAAGTAGGACGAGTTAATGAGGAACTAGATACTGTTAGTCTTTCTGGTCAAGATTTAACCATCAGTTTCAATCCAACCTACTTAATTGAAGCTCTCAAAGCTCTTAAAAGTGAGACCGTAACGATTCGCTTCCTATCCCCTGTACGTCCATTCACGTTGACACCAGGAGAAGATGCTGAAAACTTCATTCAACTCATCACGCCAGTTCGTACTAACTAAGAGTGCTTATTGAGAATCTGTGTTATGGCAGATTCTTTTTTTATGATATAATGGCTAAAGATATGACTTTATATATTTTAGCGAATCCGTATTCAGGACAGGGGCAATCTTCAACTGTGATTAGCCAACTGGAAAATATTTATGAGAAAGAGCAGCTAGCTATTTTTACGATTCATCGGGATCATCGTGATGTTGATTTATTTGAACATTTGCTGGAGAATTTTGAAAAGTCTCACGATCAGTTGCTAATTGTAGGTGGTGACGGGACATTGTCTCGTGCCTTAGCGCAATTGCCCGCTGAGATTCCCTTTGCTTATTATCCCGTTGGCACTGGAAATGACTTTGCCAATGCTCTTCAGTTGCCAGACCTTATGGGAACAATTGCTCTTCTAAAAAATGGTAGTCCACGTGAGATTAATATCTTATCATACGGTGAAGGAGTGGTTGTGAATAGCATGAACCTGGGCTTAGGAAAGTGGGCTGTCGAGAAGGCAGAGCAATCACGATTAAAGAGATGGTTGAATCATTTGAAAATAGGTCAATTGACTTATCCCTTATTTGCGATAGAGGCTTTGTTTAGGCAACCTAAATTTAGCGTCACTTTAGAAAAATCAGACGGTAGCCAAGAAGAAGTGAGTGATTTATTTTTGCTGAGTCTGGCTAATAATCGTTATTTTGGTGGAGGTGTTATCATCTGGCCTTCTGCGACAGTTTTTTCTCCCCATATTGATTTAATTTGGACGACAGCGGATAATTGGTTTATGAGATTGTGGGTAGTATTACATTTGCTTTTTAAAAAGCATGAGCAATCGCCCTTGCTTCACCACGAGAAAGTAACTAAAATCAGTCTTAAATTGCCACAAACTAGTACGGTAGAAGTTGACGGTGAACTTATCTGTAGAGACCAAGTGACGCTTGTGAGTCAAAAACGTTATTTATATTTGTAAGGAGAGATCATGTATCAATTAGGATCACTTGTTGAAATGAAAAAGCCCCATGCTTGCACGATAAAAGCAACGGGCAAAAAGGCCAATGAATGGGAAGTTATTCGCCTTGGTGCTGATATCAAAATCCGATGCACCAACTGTGACCATGTGGTCATGATGAGTCGTCACGATTTTGAACACAAAATGAAGCAAGTCTTGACGCAACCGTAAGAAGTCATAGTTCTTAGCTGTTTACCCCGTGTCTGCAACCACTAGTTGCGACTAGAAGTGCTAGTCATGAGTGACGGCTAACCTTATAATAAAAGTGATAAAAGAAAGGTAGGTCAAGTTTATGACAGTATTTTCAGAACAGCTCAAAAAACTTAGACAAGAGAAAAAATTATCTCAAGATGCCCTTGCTGAGTAACTCTTCATTTCACGACAGGCCATTTCCAAGTGGGAAAACGGAGATGCTAGTCTAGACCTAGACAACTTAATCAAGATTTCGGAGATTTTTGAAGTCAGCCTAGATGAGCTAGTCCTTGGAAAATCACCAGAAAAAGTAGTAGAACGAGTTGTTGAAAAAGAAAATAACATGACTTTTCTGAAGTTTATTGCGGATTACTGGTGGCTCTTGTTTCCGCCTTGTGCTTTTTTATCTTGGTTTTTACATTCTATTCTTCCAGGAATATTCGGTTAAGCTTGCTATTTGGCAAGCTTTTTTCTTACTTTTTTGATATAATGATACTAATTGAATTTTTTGAACGGAGACTTAAAAAAATGGCTTTAACAGCAGGTATCGTTGGTTTGCCGAACGTTGGGAAATCAACTCTTTTTAATGCAATTACAAAAGCAGGTGCAGAGGCAGCAAACTATCCTTTTGCGACCATTGATCCAAATGTGGGCATGGTTGAAGTGCCTGATGAACGTCTGCAAAAATTGACAGAACTTATCACACCTAAGAAAACAGTACCAACAACTTTTGAATTTACGGATATCGCAGGAATCGTAAAAGGTGCTTCAAAAGGTGAAGGGCTTGGAAATAAATTCTTGGCTAATATTCGTGAAGTGGATGCCATTGTCCACGTTGTGCGTGCTTTTGATGATGAAAATGTCATGCGTGAACAAGGTCGTGAGGATGCTTTTGTTGATCCGCTAGCGGATATTGATACCATCAACTTGGAATTGATTTTGGCTGACTTAGAGTCAATCAATAAACGCTATGCGCGTGTTGAGAAAATTGCGCGTACGCAAAAAGATAAAGATTCAGTAGCTGAGTTCAATATTCTTCAAAAAATCAAACCAGTCCTTGAAGATGGAAAATCTGCTCGTACTATTGACTTTACAGAGGATGAGCAAAAAATCGTTAAACAACTCTTCCTTTTGACAACCAAACCAGTGCTTTATGTAGCTAACGTTGATGAGGATAAAGTAGCCAATCCAGATGATATTGAATACGTCAAACAAATCCGTGATTTCGCTGCTACTGAGAATGCTGAAGTTGTTGTCATCTCAGCGCGTGCTGAGGAAGAAATCTCAGAACTTGACGATGAAGATAAGGCTCTCTTCTTAGAAGACCTCGGTTTGACAGAGTCAGGTGTCGATAAATTGACTCGCGCAGCTTATCACCTTCTTGGTCTTGGAACTTACTTCACCGCTGGTGAAAAAGAAGTCCGCGCTTGGACCTTTAAACGCGGTATCAAGGCGCCACAAGCAGCGGGAATCATCCACTCAGACTTTGAACGTGGCTTTATCCGCGCAGTGACCATGTCATATGATGACCTCATCAAGTACGGTTCAGAAAAAGCTGTTCGCGAAGCAGGTCGCTTGCGTGAAGAAGGTAAAGAATACGTAGTCCAAGATGGAGACATCATGGAATTCCGTTTCAATGTATAATAGCAGAGCTAATGGGTAAAAAGGTTAGGGAGCCTAGCACTCCTTAACCGTTTTTGTATTTGTGAGGAGAAAAAATGGTAAAAATGATTGTTGGTCTGGGAAATCCAGGCACTAAGTATGATAATACTAAGCATAATATTGGCTTTATGGCAGTTGACAAGATTGTCAAAGAACTTGACGTGACTTTTACAGAAGATAAAAACTTTAAAGCAGAGGTTGGTTCAACATTTTTAAACGGTGAGAAGATTTATTTTGTCAAACCGACAACTTTTATGAATAATAGTGGGATTGCTGTTAAGGCCTTACTAACTTACTATAATATTGCTGTAGAGGACATGATTGTTATCTATGATGATCTTGATATGGAAGTTGGTAAAATCCGCTTTAGACAAAAGGGGTCAGCTGGTGGGCATAATGGCATTAAGTCAATTATTGCACACATTGGAACTCAGGAATTTGACCGAATTAAGATTGGGATTGGTCGTCCTAAGCATGGGATGACGGTTGTTAATCATGTCCTAGGGAAATTTGACCAAGATGACCAGATTGCTATTGAAAATACACTTGACAAAATTGACGATGCTGTCAATTTCTATTTACAATCTGGTAACTTTGAACAAACGATGCAGAAATATAACGGTTAAAAATGAATATTGTAGAATTATTTAGTCAAAATAAGGCTATTCAATCTTGGCATTCTGGTGTTTTGACTTTAGGGCGCCAGCTGATTATGGGTTTTTCTGGCGCCAGCAGAGCTGTTGTGATAGCGTCAGCCTATGAAGCAACTGAGGAAAAAATCCTTGTAGTGACGTCAACTCAAAATGAAGCTGAGAAGTTGGTGGCAGACCTCAATGATTTGATTGGCGAAGACAAGGTTTACCAATTTTTTGCAGACGATGTAGCTGCGGCAGAATTTATTTTTGCCTCTCTGGACAAATCAATTACTCGTCTTGAAACCATGGCTTTTTTAAGAGATGAAAGCAAGACAGGAATTGTTGTGACGAGCCTAACAGGCATGCGTGTTCTCCTGCCAAGTCCAAAAGCTTATGAGCAAGGTGAGTTTCAATTTGAAGTCGGTCAAGAATATGACCTTGATGACCTAGTCAAGCGTTTGACTAACGTGGGCTATGAGAAGGTTTCGCAGGTGTCTAATCCTGGAGAATTTAGTCGTCGCGGGGATATCTTAGATATTTTTGAGATTTCTCAGGCGCAGCCTTACCGGCTTGAATTTTTTGGTGACGAGATTGATGGTATCCGTTATTTTGATAGTGAGAGCCAGAAGTCTTTGGAGCAAGTTGAGCATGTCCTTGTTGCTCCAGCAGATGATGTTATTTTAGCGCCAGCTGATTTTGCGCGTGCCATTAAAATCTTGGAAGATAAGCTTGAGGTGGCGACTGAGGAGCAGCGGGCTTATCTGAGTGATGTGCTGTCAGCGAGCCAGAATGGCTATAAGCATAAGGATATTCGTCGTTTTTTGAGTATTTTTTATGAGCGAGAGTGGACGCTTCTGGACTATGTGCCTAAAGGAACGCCAGTCTTTTATGATGATTTCCAGAAAATTGTGGACCGTAATGCTAAGCTAGATTTGGAATTGGCTAATCTTTTGACGGAGGATTTACAGCAAGGTAAAGCTTTTTCAAGTTTGACTTATTTTGCAGACTCTTATAAAAGCTTGCGTCAATATCAGCCAGCAACTTTCTTTTCAAATTTTCATAAGGGTTTGGGAAATCTCAAGTTTGATAAGTTACACAACTTGACTCAATATCCCATGCAGGAGTTCTTTAATCAGTTTCCGCTCTTGGTCGATGAGATTAATCGTTATAAGAAGTCAAAGGCTACGGTGCTTTTGCAGGTGGATTCTCATAAGGGCTTAGAGAAGCTTCAGGAAAGTTTACAAGAATACGGTCTGGAGCTTCCAATCACAGAAGCGTCAGCTATTTTGCCAAAAGAGGCTCAGATTTTAGTGGGGCATCTGTCTGCTGGTTTTTACTTTGCGGATGAGAAAATCGTCCTCATCACCGAGCGCGAGATTTATCATAAGCGGGTCAAAAGGCGCGTGCGTCGCTCGAACATCAGCAATGCTGAGCGCTTGAAAGATTATAATGAGCTGGCAGTTGGCGATTATGTGGTACATAATGTTCATGGGATTGGTAAGTATCTTGGGATTGAAACCATCGAAATCAAGGGTGTTCACCGCGACTATCTGACGGTTCAATACCAGAATGCCGACCGCATTTCAATCCCAGTTGAACAGATTGAATTGCTTTCAAAATACGTCTCCGCAGATGGAAAAGAACCAAAAGTCAATACCCTTAACGACGGTCGTTTCAAAAAGGCCAAGCAAAAGGTTGCTAAGCAAGTTGAAGATATTGCTGACGACCTCTTGAAACTTTATGCTGAGCGTAGTCAGTTAGAAGGCTTTGCCTATTCGCCAGATGATGAGATGCAAGAAGATTTTGACAATGATTTTCCTTACGCTGAGACAGAAGACCAGCTTCGCTCTATCAAGGAAATCAAAGAGGACATGGAAAAACCGCGTCCCATGGATCGCCTCTTGGTAGGTGATGTCGGCTTTGGTAAGACTGAGGTTGCTATGCGTGCTGCTTTCAAGGCTGTCAATGACCATAAGCAGGTTGCTATTTTAGTGCCGACAACCGTTCTTGCACAGCAGCATTATGATAATTTTAAAGAACGCTTCAGCAACTATCCTGTCAATGTGGATGTGCTCAGCCGTTTTCGTAGTAAAAAAGAGCAGACCGAGACCTTGGACAAGCTCAAAAAAGGACAGGTAGATATTATTATTGGAACCCATCGCCTCTTATCCAAAGATGTTGCTTTTTCTGACTTAGGCTTGATTATCATTGATGAGGAGCAACGTTTCGGGGTTAAGCACAAGGAAAAACTCAAGGAGCTCAAGACTAAAGTTGATGTCTTGACCTTGACAGCGACGCCAATCCCGCGTACCCTTCACATGTCTATGCTTGGCATTCGTGACTTATCCGTTATCGAAACCCCGCCGACCAATCGCTATCCTGTTCAGACTTATGTCATGGAAACTAATCCTGGCTTGGTCCGCGAAGCCATTTTGCGCGAAATGGACCGTGGTGGTCAGGTCTTCTATGTTTACAATAAGGTTGACACCATTGACCAGAAGGTTTCAGAATTGCATGAGTTGGTTCCTGAAGCGACAATTGGCTTCGTTCACGGGCAAATGTCTGAGATTCAGCTGGAAAATACACTTTTAGACTTTATCAACGGAGATTATGATGTCTTAGTAGCGACGACCATTATCGAGACGGGGGTTGATATTTCAAATGTAAATACCCTCTTTATTGAAAATGCCGACCACATGGGACTGTCAACTTTGTATCAACTTCGTGGTCGTGTGGGACGTAGCAACCGCATTGCCTACGCCTACCTCATGTATCGCCCTGATAAGGTCTTAACCGAGGTTTCTGAGAAACGTCTGGATGCCATCAAGGGCTTTACAGAGCTGGGGTCTGGCTTCAAGATTGCCATGCGTGACTTGTCCATCCGTGGAGCTGGTAATATTTTGGGGGCATCGCAGAGCGGATTTATTGATTCGGTTGGTTTTGAGATGTATTCTCAGTTGTTGGGTCAGGCCATTGCCAATAAACAGGGGAAATCAGCTATGCGCCAGAAAGGAAATACTGAATTAGCTCTGCAAATTGATGCCTATCTGCCAAAAGATTACATCACCGACGAGCGTCAGAAAATCGAGATCTACAAACGTATCCGTGAATTAGAAAATCGTTCGGACTACGAGCAACTTCAAGATGAACTCATTGACCGCTTCGGTGAATATCCTGACCAAGTTGCCTATCTGCTAGAAATTGGCTTGCTCAAGGCCTACTTGGACGCAGCCTTCACAGAACTCGTCACACGTAAGCAAATGGAAGTGGTTGTTCTCTTTGAAAAAGTGTCTCTCCAATATTTCTTGACGCAAGACTATTTCGAGGCTTTATCAAAAACGAACCTCAAAGCACGAATCAGTGACAATCAAGGCAAGGTTGAAATTCACTTTGATATTCGTAACAAAAAAGATTATGAAATTTTGGAAGAACTGATGACCTTCGGGCAAACCTTAGTGGAGATTAAGGCGCGTAAACAAGCAGACAGTTAAGGACGTATCGAAGTGGAAATGCTAGTCATCTTCTGGGAACTTTTCGACTTAAGTTTCTTGCAAGAAAACTTTTAGCTTAATTTAAGCTGCCCTTCGTATACTATAACCATCCTAAAACTTTCACCGAAGGCAAGCTTCGGTATCCGTCACTGTAATGAACTAAAGTTCAAACAGTGAACGTATCTTTTTCATAAATCTCCTGAGAGGACACCGAGTAGTAGCGGTGTCCTTTCGTTTTGTTTAGATATTCTCTTCTCAAACTTGTTCTTTGGGCTTAAAATGATATAATAAAAACAGAAAAAAGGTGTTGCGCTAACAACACCTAATGTGGAACCGTTTAAGACGGTGACTCGATATTACGTTTTAGTTCGTCTTACCGATCAAAGTGGGGACGGACTATTTTTCTGAATCATCTTTGAAAATTTTATAGCACAAGCCAATCAAAGCAATGGTAAAGGTACCAAAACCAAAGATAGTTTGTACAATCTCAAAGGCTGTCAAAAACTAGACTCTTCCTTTCCGTCAGATTTTGATGAGTTGCCCATAGGCATCACCTACCTTTCAGATGAGGAGTCACCGTCTTCACTTTTCTACTCAATCATTATAGCATAGGAACGTTTAGCAGGCGATTTGTCAGAGAGAGTTTTGGTTTGATATTTCTCTCAGACGATTCTTATCACTATTAATTTTAAGAGAAATTTAGGCTATTTTTCAGTTTCGTTTAAGCCAACCTTTATATACTATAACTATCCTAAAACTTTTCTTTTTCATAAATCTCCTGAAGAGGCACCGAGTAGTAGCGGTGTCTTTTCTTTTTTTCAAAAAATCACCCCAAGTTGAGGATTTTCAGCTTGGGGTCATGGTTTATCTATTTGTTACTAGTCTCAAGTGCTGTGTCTTTTTCAGCTACTTGGTCAGTGACTTTGCTGCTTTTCTTAGGTGAATTACGTCTGGCGAGGATGTCGGCGTAGGTTTTGCGGCTGGTGTTAAGGACTTTGATGAGGGCTTGGTAGTCCTTGCCTTTTTGGCGGCGGTTGTAGATGTCCACCAAGCAGATGAAGTCTTGGTAGCTAGCTTGCAGGTCTTGGCGGATGGTTTTGATGTCATAGACGGTCTTAGTCGCTTGGCTAGTCGAGCGATTATTGTAGCGGTCAATGAAGGCTTGCTGGCTAGCACTTAGTCGGGTCACAAAGCGCTTAATCTCCAAGTCAGCGACAGCCTTTGCCACCGTCTCATCTTTGAGTTGTTCGAGCAAGTGGTTGATTTCAGCCGTCTCAGTCTCGTAGTTGGCCTTAGAAATCTTGCGATAAGGGGCAAAAACCTCCTTGAGGAAGGGCGTAAGCCTCTTTTTCGGCGTTGTCACGACTCGTGATATAAGGGTTTAGAGAAGATAGCAGAGCTTTAAGGTCAAGGTCGCGTTTCTCATCAGCCTTAGCGATAGCAGTAGCCGATTCAGTGATGACCACCTGCTCCTTAGCCTTATTGAAAAGGCGGAGCTGCTTGCGCATCTCTCCTATCAGATTAACGAGCAAATCATCTTCCAATGATAGTTGACTGGCATCATAGTCCGTCAAAAATTGTGAAATAAATTGCCCAAATTCAGCTTGGCGAAGGTTACCGAGGTATAAAGTGACAAATTTTTTGTCATAAAGTCATAAAGTCTTCTTTGTCAGATTGGATTTTTTGTTCGCTTGTTTAGAGTATCTTAGTCAATGCTTGAAGGGATTCGGATAAGCCGAAACAACTTTCAAATATACCGTCAAAATTTTTGATGAGCAGAGTCATAGTTTCGGTAAGCCATCAAAATTTTTGACACTCTACCGACTCTTCATCCAGCGCAATCGGACTAAAATTCTTCTAAAGCAAGAGACCTTTCCATTATACCTTAAACGATTTCACTATACTATACTTTGGGGCAGGTTAGACTTATATTATTTTCTAGTAAAAACCTATAGGAAAAAAGTAATACGTGGTACAATTTCCTAGTGCCGAGGCTTTTTGGTGTAGCTGTGAAATACGACCTCCGAACTAGTGGTACTTTAATCATCATCTTTCTTACTATGTCAATCAATATCAGAAAAAGAAAGCATTTCTCCTTTAAAAGTGGTCTGTCAAAGCCTTTTGACAGTGATTTATCTTGTTTGACAAAGTCTTTGTATGGTAAACTAGAGCCAACTTGATTAAGATAAGGAAGAGGAGAACAAAGTGGAACTACAAGAACGCTTAGTGTCGTTAAGAAATCAGAGTCAGCTATCTCAGGAAGCTTTGGCTGAGAAACTCTATGTTTCATGCCAGACGATTTCAAATTGGGAGAGAAGGAAAACCTATCCTGATATTAGCAGCCTTTTGCTAATTGCAGCCTATTTTGATGTTTCTCTAGATTATTTAATCAAAGGAGATGTTGATATGATGAGAAAACAAGTTGACAAGAAAAAAATTGTTCAAATGTTGCTATTATTGGCTTTATCTAGTTTTTTGTTAGGACTTATTGGGAATGCTTTACAGCAGTTTACAGGTCGGAACGAGCGTTTACTAGGTAGTCTATTCTTGATAGTTTACCTAGCTCTGCTATTTTTATTTTTAAAACTATTAAAAACATATAGAGATATCTTAGCTTTTTTACAAGATAAGAAAGTGAAACAGTCCAATTTTGGGGATGAATCAGTGTCATTAGCGATTTTTACACTGGTTACTGATGTTTTTGGGTGGTGCTATGGGTTCCTTTCTTTTTTGGTAATATCGAGAGCTTTCGGGCTCTTTTTTATGACATTCTATTGAAAAATAAAGTACAGCTCTGCCATTTTCCTAAAAAAATGATAGAATAAAAAAGATTGTGAGGTAAATTATGCGTTTAGATAAATATTTGAAAGTGTCCCGCATTATTAAACGTCGTCCAGTCGCTAAGGAAGTGGCTGACAAGGGGCGTATTAAGGTTAATGGCATTTTGGCTAAGTCATCGACAGACTTGAAGCTTAATGATGAGGTTGAAATTCGCTTTGGCAATAAACTGCTCACCGTGCGCGTCCTTGAAATGAAGGATAGCACCAAGAAAGAAGATGCCACTAAGATGTACGAGATTATCAGTGAAACAAGGACAGAAGCTAATGAGCAAGAAGCCTAGTGTTGTTCAACTAAATAATGACTTTATCAAGGACGAAAATCTCAAAAAACGTTATGAGGCAGAAGAAATTCGTCAAAAGAATCGCTTCATGGCCTGGGTTTTGATCTTTGTCATGCTACTCTTCATCCTACCAACTTATAATTTGGTTAGGAGCTATCTGACTTTACAAAGTCGTAAAGCAGAGGTCGTTCAGTTACGAAAAGATTATGCTAAGTTGAAGAAAAGAACAGACAATCAGCAGACTCTCGCTAAACAGCTTAAGAATGATACCTTTGTGGCAAAATATGCGCGTGCCAAGTATTATTTTTCAAAGGATGGGGAGAAAGTCTATCCTCTGCCAGATTTATTACCAAAATAGGATGATATGGAAAATTTAATTGAAACGACTGAGAAATTCCTAGCCTATTCCGAAGAGAAATTAGAGGAATTGTCAGCCAAGAATCAAAAACTTCGACAAGAAAGTCCCTCAAAAACAGATGCTAAAACCTAATTCTGTCGAGAAAGGAGGACATCAGTTATTATCAGCAGTTTAATAATCAGCCTCTTCCTCCCAGCTATCCTCCGCCTAGAGAATACGTCTTCTCTGACAGTTTCAGAACGTTATCAGCTTCAAGAGACTATTGGTCAGCAGTTGACCTACTTTAAAGCTATTCCCAAGCAACCCAGTCTTTATCGGATGACCTTGGTTTACCAAGATGCGCAGCTCAGTCAACCCGCCAAGTGGCTATCAGCCCAAGCAGATTTAAAGATTAAGAGAGTATTACTCAATAAAGAGGGGACACCTGTCTTTGAACTGACCGAAGGGACTTACCTAGAGGCCAGTCGTGACTATATTTATGACGATGTCGTTCAAGAGCAGTCGTCTGTTGACGAGACTTACTGGCTTAAGGAAGGTTTTCAGGTTTATGAAGCGCCCTATGTCAAGCAAACCAAGGTCAAGAAGACTTCCCTGCAAGCCTATTCTAAGGTCAAGGTTACCGAGAAAGCCCAGACAGCCTCAGGTACTTATTATCACATTGAGGGAGATGGCTGGGTTTCTAGTCAGGACCTGTCTCTTGCGGACAATCGGATGACCAAGGTGCAACAGATGCTTAATCAGAAGTACAACAAGTCCAATTACAGCATCTATGTTAAGCAACTAACAACGCAAACCAGCGCTGGTATCAATGCTGATACGAAAATGTATTCGGCAAGTATTGCCAAGCTAGCCACTCTCTACATGACCCAAAAGCAACTGGATGCCGGTAAGTTAAAATTGACCGATACCTTCAAGTATGTCGCAGATGTCAATCAGTTTAAGGACAGTTATGACCCCAGCGGTAGCAGTAAGTTGCCACTGGAAGCGGACAATAAAGATTACACGGTGGAATTTTTGATGAAGGCTGTCGCTCAAAATTCGGACAATGTCGCCACCAATATGCTGGGCTATTACGCGGAAAAGCAGTACAACGAGTCATTTCGAAAGACCGTCAGCTCCATTTCAGGAATGGACTGGGATATGAAGAAACGTGAATTGTCTGCCAAGGCTGCAGCCAGCATCATGGAGGCTATTTATCATCAAAACGGCACTGTCATTGATTACCTATCCCACACAGATTTTGATAATCAACGGATTTCCAAGGATATCTCCGTCCAAGTTGCTCATAAAATCGGTGATGCCTATGATTTCAAACACGATGTTGCCATTGTTTATGCCGGAGAACCATTTGTGCTGTCCATCCTAACAGACAAGGTCTCCTACGACGACATCACAGCTATCGCCAACGATGTTTACGCTATTTTAAAATAAAATGTATCAAAAACTATTCAAGAATGTTCAAAAGAGACGCATATTTGAGCATCACCAAAAGGTTCTTATAGCAGTATCAGGTGGAGTGGATTCTATGAATCTACTGCACTTTTTATACAGCTACCGTGACCGATTGGCTATCACCATCAGCATTGCCCATGTTAATCACAAGCAGCGGCCTGAGTCGGACGAAGAAGAAGCCTACCTGCGTCAGTGGGCGCAAGATCATCAGGTTCCAATCTTTGTCTCTTATTTTCAGGGGACTTTTTCGGAAAAAGCTGCGCGTGATTTTCGCTATCGTTTCTTTGAGCAAGTGATGAGAGAGCATGGTATCACAGCCCTCACCACTGCCCATCATGCCGATGACCAAGCAGAAACTGTCTTGATGAGAATCATTAAAGGAAGCAGGCTCCGCCATCTAGCAGCCATAAAATCTGTTCAACCTTTCGCTCAGGGAGAAGTGATTAGACCCTTCCTCCCATTTTCAAAATCCGATTTGCCATCGGTTTTTCATTTTGAAGACAGTTCAAACCAATCATCAACCTACTTTAGGAACCGTATCCGAAATCACTACATTCCAGAGTTAGTAACCGAAAATCCTCAATTTCAAACAGCCTTGACGAGGCTTGCTAGTGAGAGTCAGACCTTATTTCAAGCTTTTGCTGATTTGACCAGAGATATAGACGGGCAATCTTGTTCGGTATTTTTAGCTCAAACACCCGCTGTTCAAGAGATTTTATTGCAAGGCTACTTAGAGCAGTTTGAAGACTTATCATTGTCACATGGACAATTTGAAGACTTGCTTCAAGTGATTCGAAATCCGCAAAAAGCAGATTACGCCCTAAAAGAAGACTATGTTCTGAAAAAGCGAGAAGGGCGTTATGAGATTAAAAAAATCAGCCCTAAGACGGATTTACTCTCCCAAGATAAAGTACTAGAATATGGAAATATTGCTACTTTTGATGATTACCAAATTTCATTTAATCAAGTGTTACCGAGGGCTGAGCTGATTGTTGAGGTCTTTAGTGATTCGCCCATTTTATTAAGGCGTCGTCAGTCGGGTGACCGTATTGATTTTGGAGATTTTTCAAAAAAACTCCGTCGCCTCTTTATTGACCAGAAAGTTTCAAAAGAAAATCGCCAAAAAGCAATTGTCGGTGAACAAGACGGTGAGATTATATTTGTCTTAGTAGCTGGTAAAACTTATTTGAGAAAACCACCTAAACATGGTATAATGAAAGGCAAAATCTATATCGAAAGTTAGAGAAAAGGTGACATAATGCTTGAAAAAGATATTAAAAAAGTCCTCTATTCGGAAGAGGAAATCATCTCAAAAACAAAAGAACTTGGAGCCCAACTAACAAAGGATTACGAAGGTAAAAAACCTTTGTTAGTCGGTGTTTTGAAAGGTTCAGTCCCCTTTATGGCTGAACTCATGAAACACATTGACACCCATGTTGAAATCGACTTTATGGTTGTCTCAAGCTATCATGGTGGAACAACAAGTAGCGGTGAAGTGAAGATTTTGAAAGATGTTGACACCAATGTCGAAGGACGCGATGTTGTCTTTGTAGAAGATATCATTGATACTGGTCGCACTTTGAAATACTTGCGTGATATGTTCAAATACCGTAAAGCAAACTCAGTTAAAATTGCCACTCTTTTTGATAAACCAGAAGGACGCGTGGTTGAGATTGATGCAGACTACGTTTGCTACGATGTTCCAAATGAATTTATCGTAGGCTTCGGTTTGGACTATGCCGAAAATTATCGTAATTTACCATACGTTGGTGTTCTCAAAGAAGAAGTTTATTCAAAATAGAAGAGGATAATCTATTAGAGTATGAAAAATAATAAGAATAATGGATTTGTCAAAAATTCCTTTATTTACATTTTATTGATTATTGCCGTCATCACGACACTTCAATATTATCTAAGAGGAACGAGTACACAAACCCAACAAATTAGCTACACTCAGTTAGTTAAGCAGCTAAAAGCTGGTGACATTAAAACCCTCACTTATCAACCAAGTGGTGGTGTCATTGAAGTCACCGGGAAATATAGCAAAGCTCAAACAGTCAAATCGGACAACAGTCTAGCTTTCTTTGGAAACAGCACTTCAACCAAAGTGACTTCCTTCACTTCCCTCGTTCTCCCAAGTGATTCATCATTGAAAACATTGACTGATGCTGCTGATGAAGCTGGCGCAGATGTTAAAGTGAAGCAAGAAAGTTCAAGCGGTACTTGGATTTCTTACATCATTAGTTTCCTTCCTATCGTTATCATGATTGCCTTCTTCATGATGTTAATGAATCAAGGTGGTGGCGGTGGTGCGCGTGGCGCCATGAGTTTTGGTAAAAATAAAGCAAAATCAGCAAACAAGGGTGAAGTGAAAGTGCGCTTCTCAGATGTTGCTGGTGCTGAAGAAGAAAAACAAGAGCTCGTTGAAGTTGTTGATTTCTTGAAAGATCCAAAACGCTATAAAGCACTCGGTGCCCGTATCCCGGCAGGTGTTCTCCTTGAGGGCCCTCCAGGAACAGGTAAAACACTTCTTGCTAAAGCCGTTGCCGGTGAAGCAGGTGTGCCGTTCTTTAGTATTTCAGGTTCTGACTTCGTTGAAATGTTTGTCGGTGTCGGTGCTAGCCGTGTTCGCTCTCTTTTTGATGATGCGAAAAAAGCAGAAAGTGCCATTATTTTTATCGATGAAATTGATGCTGTCGGTCGCCGTCGTGGTGCTGGCATGGGCGGTGGAAATGATGAACGTGAACAGACCCTTAACCAACTTTTGATTGAGATGGATGGTTTTGAGGGAAATGAAAATATTATCGTCATCGCAGCAACCAACCGTAGTGATGTCTTAGACCCTGCCCTCCTTCGTCCAGGACGTTTTGACCGTAAGATTTTGGTTGGTAGCCCAGATGTTAAAGGTCGTGAAGCCATTCTTCGTGTCCATGCTAAGAATAAACCGCTAGCTGACGACGTAGACCTTAAAGTTGTTGCTCAACAAACACCAGGTTTTGTTGGTGCTGACCTTGAAAATGTTTTGAATGAAGCTGCCCTCGTTGCTGCTCGTCGAAATAAGAAGATTATTGACGCCAGTGATATTGACGAAGCTGAAGACCGTGTTATCGCAGGTCCTGCTAAGAAGGACAGACAAGTGTCACAAAAAGAACGCGAAATGGTTGCCTACCACGAAGCTGGGCATACCATTGTTGGTCTCGTTCTTTCAAATGCTCGTGTTGTTCATAAGGTTACCATTGTGCCACGTGGACGTGCAGGTGGTTACATGATTGCCCTTCCTAAAGAAGACCAAATGCTCCTTTCAAAAGATGATATGAAAGAACAATTGGCAGGTCTTATGGGTGGACGTGTGGCTGAAGAAATCATCTTCAACGCCCAAACAAGTGGTGCTTCAAATGACTTTGAGCAAGCTACTCAAATGGCGCGTGCTATGGTCACTGAATACGGAATGAGTGAAAAACTTGGTCCTGTTCAATACGAAGGCAACCATGCTATGATGGCTGGACAGATGTCTCCAGAACACTCATACTCTGCTCAAACAGCTCAAATGATTGATGATGAAATCCGTGACCTTCTTAACGAAGCACGCAATAAAGCAGCAGATATCATCAATGGCAACCGCGAGACTCATAAATTGATTGCAGAAGCTCTTCTTAAATACGAAACGCTTGACGCAGCTCAAATCAAATCAATTTACGAAACAGGCAAAATGCCAAATGAAGAAAAAGAAGTCGACTCTCATGCCCTTTCATATGATGAAATCAAAGAGAAAATGACTGAAGCAGACGACTAATGTTTAAGTTTAGAGAGAGTGGGACAGAAATCAGTAAGACGAAGTCTTTGATTTCGTTGTCCCACCTCCGCACAGTTGAGTAGGTCTCTAAGTGCTGATTTATCAGTGCTTAGATGCCACTCAACCACTGCGACTAATCATTATTATAGATTAAATACTAAGAGGTTGGATACTTTTGTCCCAACCTCTTTTTTTTATAGCTTGAATCCATATAATAAAAGCCCGTTGTTACGGGCAACAGTCAAGTTAACGAAAGTATAGCATAACCTGAGCGTCTTTAGACGCCACTGGAGAGCAACGGCTTACACCCGGTGTACAAGCCACCCGTTTTCACGGGTGGTTAGGACTTATGTTAAGGGCAATTAGAATTTGAACTTAGGAGGCTCAGGTGCTCTAGATTTCATAAAGTCGAAAAACGATATTTTTCCAATAGGTGATAGTTGGGATACCTATTTTAGAAGAATGGTATCTTATTTTTAGTTATACGAATATACTCGTGGTGCTAGTTAATTTCAAAGTACACAAAAAAGCCCAAAAGGACTATACTGTAAGTGTCTAAACAAACAGAGAGGACGTCCAAATGAGCCACTGACAGTATACTGCTAAATCTCATCACTTACAATGGAATATTAAGCAATTATCAAAAATTTGTTCAAAACTCTATCATGATTATTGTCCTGAGGACCTCAAGTACCGTCGTAATGTTAGCCTATCTAAAGTTTCGGATGAGTCACTGCTAGTCTTACTTCTTTTACAGGCTGAATTAGTCATTAAATCCCAACGGCATTTCTACCGTATCTGCCAACTATTTCCCTGTGGGAAACGACTAGAAAGAAGTCGTTTTAACCGACGATCGAAACAGTTAATCTGGTTAATTCAAATCATTCGTCAAGCTATGAATAACCAATTATCTCCTGATATAGTTGTCATCATAGATAGCTTCCCCTTGCCACTTTGTCAATCTGTTCGCAATCATCGAGCAAAAATTTTTGAAGGGACGGCAGACATTGGGTACAATGCTTCAAAACACCTGTGGTTTTATGGCTTCAAAGTACATATGCTGGTCACTTTATCAGGTTATATTCTGAATTATGTTGTGACACCTGCATCAGTACATGATATTAGGGTAGTTGATGACTTACTAGAAAATTGCCAACAACCTTATATTTTGGCAGACTTAGGCTATCTTAGTAGGGATCTTAAAGGTCATTTGGTTCAAAAAGGCTATCATCTATTGACTCCTTTACGTCAAAACATGACAGGAGCTAACCAACATAATCATTGGAAATTGATGGCTATGAGACGAACCATTGAGACATGATTTTCAGAGCTTTGCGCTCTTTTTGATGTAGAGCCTACATTGGATAGAGGTTTATCAGGACTGCAATTAAGGCTTGAGCAAATTATACTTGTTTACAACCTGAGATACTTTAAGATTAACTAGCACCACGAGTGAATATTTAAAACCGTAATCTTCTGATATGCTGACAATAAAAAAAACAGTCATCAAAGTTGATTTTGGCTCAAAGGGCCCGTTTTTCCTATTTTAGCAGTTGCGAAGCATTTGAAAATCAGCATAGGAAACAGAACTATAGCTGATAAGTTAATTGATATCACCAACTATTGTTCACAGGAAGAAACCGCATAAACTAAGGGGTAAACGACTGTATCTAAATCATCACTTTTTAGTCATCATATCCTAATTTAGCTATCTCTTTTTGGTCGAATTATTTGACAATAAAAAAAACGATTATAATCAAGCGAGATGATTAAAATTAATTGATACTGTCAATAATTTTGTGTAAACACTCTAGTAGAGTTATGGAGTTTTAATCAAATAAGCTTTCAAGTGTGTCAAAACATTGGCCAAACCCTTTATGGATTCGTTGACTTTGCTTGAAATTATAATCTTCAAACAAAGTAACTAAATAACGTTCCAGAGCCTCCTCGTTAGGAAAAAGAACCTTCTTTTTCGTTTGACGTTTGATTTCTTTGTTAAGAGACTCAATGAGGTTTGTCGAATAAATGCTGTGCCAAATCTGGTAGGGAAACTGATAAAAAGTTAAAAGATTATCCGTATTCTCCAGACTTTCCATGACTTTCCTATACTTTGGTTTCCATTCAGCGATAGAGTCCTCTAAAGCTTGGACTGCCATTTCTAAATTTTCAGCACGATAAATCGTTTTAAATTGCTCCAGAATAACCGCTCTATCTGCTCGTTTCACTTTACTAGCTAGATTTCGACTAATATGAATTAAGCAACGTTGTTGCTTAGCTAATGGGTAAGCCTGACTGATCATCTGCTCAAGCCCCTTGAAGCCATCTATCACTACAAGAGAAATCTGTTGGATGCCTTGGTTTTGAAGCTTGTCTAACAGGGTGGACCAAGAAGCATTGTTTTCATTTGGGGCGATTTCATATCCAAGAACAGCCTTCTGTCCTTCTAGTGTAATGCCAAGTGCGATATGAATACATTCTTTACTAACGGTTCCACGTCTTAATGGAAGATAGGTTCCGTCAAGGAATAAAACAGAGTAGTTAGCTTCTAAGCTTCGCTCATGAAAAGCAGAGACATTCTCCTTAGTTTCTTTTGAGATATTAGAAATTGTGGCAGAACTATAGTGATGACCATACATTCGCTCGATAATATCACTAATTTCTCGAGTTGTTACACCGGTTTGATAGAGTTTTACAACCATCTCTTCTAAGTGGTCATCTCGACGTCCATAAGCAGGGATTAAAGCTGGACTAAAGTTCCCATTACGATCTCTTGGAATGCTCAACTGAACAGTCCCATATTTGGTTTCAAATTTCCGTGAATAGGTTCCATTACGACTATTCCCAGAATTATAGCCTACTTTATCGTAAGGTTCATACCCTAAAAAGGCTGATAACTCTGCTTGAAGCAGGTCATTCATAGCTGTTTCAAGAGAAGTACGGAAAAATTCATCAATATCTTGCTTTTGGGCTAGGAAGTTAAGTAGTTCTGTGATAAACTGAGTCATAGGAATAAATCTCTTTCTAGTAATGTGTTGCAACTCTACTATAACGGATTTATTCCTTTTTGTGTTTACACAACTTATTTTACACTACTAATTAATTTTTAGCTTATTATTGCTCTTGAAATAAATTATTAAAAACAATAACGATTGGTGACAGGGATTAACATGAGAGAAAATAACTTAAAAAAACTAAAGCGAATAGAGCTTTACGAGATAATGTTGGCACAGAGTAAAGAAATTGACCGACTTAGGGAGCATCTTTCTGAGGTGGAACGTCAGTTAGAAGATAAAACAATAAAGATAGAACAGTCGGGATCATTGGCTGAAGCTTCGTTGCAGCTAACTCATATTTTTGAAGAGGCACAAAGAGCTGCGGATTTGTATTTGGCTAATATCAAACAAAAAGAAGAGGGCGATTATGAAGAAAGATGATCGAACTTTTCTCCCTCAAACGTCTGATATTGAAGCCGTTTACCAAAAAGCTAAGTACCGAAAGAACTTTTATGAGGCAATGCGTAGCACGATTTTCATGTTTATCGTTGTAGCAGCTTTTGCTGTGCTAGTCGCGGTACTCTTCCTGCCAATCTTGCGCATTTATGGAAAGTCTATGAACGGGACAGTTAATAGCGGTAATGTCGTTGTGTCGATGAAAACTAACAAATTCAAGACAGGTGATGTTGTCTCTTTCTACTACAATAACAATATCTTAGTAAAACGCGTGATTGCTAAATCAGGAGATTGGGTTGACATCGATAAAAAAGGAAATGTCTATGTCAATCAGAAAAAAATAAAAGAGCCTTACTTATCGTCAAAGGCTTATGGAAAAACAAATATCAAGTTACCATATCAAGTGCCGGAGGATCGAATCTTTGTCATGGGAGATAATCGTAGTGTTTCTATTGATTCCCGAAATAAATCAGTCGGCTCCGTTGCCAATGAGCAAATCGTTGGTCGATTGGTCTTTAAAATATGGCCTTTGTCTGACATTGGTCTTGTGAAATAGAAAAGTCAGGATTCTTCACAATTTTAGGAGAAAGGAGTAGAAAAAATGGAAAAGTTTTTTAGGAGACGGAATCTAGCACAACTAAGGACAAAATACAAAAAGATTTCTATTCTTATAGCTGCTGCTGTTGTTTTTGTAACAACCTATGCCTTAATATTGCCCGCAATCACTCTGGATAATGATAGGGCAAAGACAGAACCAGGGGTGAGCTTGACAAGTGCTAGCTTAACTGATACAAGTTTGTTATCGCCATCGCTTGCTTCAGACGCTAATCAAAATAGTATTGTGCCACAAGTGACAGACACACAAACATCGGCCGTAATTACGGAACCAACAACACTAACAGCAGATGATAACCAAGAGCATGTTCAAGTCGATTTTGACGGCTCAGCAAGTTTACCACAGGGTGTAGAACTGAAAGTCAAGGAGATTAAGTCTTCTGATTCAAACTTTCAAGTTGATTTAGATAAAGCTCAGGCAACTTTGGGAAATGAAAAGATTACTGCGAGTCATTTCTATGACATTTCATTTAGTCATGAAGGGCAAGAAGTGGAGCCTAAAGCAGATGTCAAAGTTGCAATCAAACCAAGTAAAGCTCTAACGACGACTAAAGATAAACTAGAAGTACTTCACTTTAAAGCAGACGGTAGTACAGAGAAAGTTAATTTTGATGTCAAGCAAGATGGCGCTCAAATCTCAGAGGTCATTTTCACTAGTGATGGCTTCTCAGATTTTGCTATTGTAGAAAAAGCAGAAGAGACATCACCAAGCACAGCTGATGCCACGGAATCAACATCATCGGAAGAATCCACCTATTCACAGCCTGCTACGCCAGCACCCGCAGCAACACAAGAATCCACTGTTCGTTTTGTTTACACGGATAATAATGGTGCGGTACAAGAAGTTGCCTCAACACAAATTGAAGCGAATAGTCCCATCACAACTCTTCCAGAAGCTCCTTTCCGCGAAGGTTACCGTTTTACCAAATGGACCATCCAAGGAACCGACACTGTAGTCACAGCGGATACTACAGTTGAGGGGGATATGGTCGTCGAGGCACAGTTTGATAAGATTGACATCTACACAATAACGGTAAATTATTTCTATCACAATAAAGCCTCAGATCAAGATGTGACCTTCAATACAGAAATCTTCCAAGTAGAAGAGAAAGATCTTCCTTATCGTGTGACGCCACCGGCTTCAACTGAGGTCGACAAAGAGGCAGCTGGCACAGAGAAAGAAGCAATCTACTATCCTAGCCAATCTATTCTTGAATACGCTAATACCAAAGATATGGAGGCTAAGGATGCCGCAGATGGTAGCAGAGATTTTAACATCACGACAAGATTAGAATATGTCCCTTACACATCTGAATATATCGTTCACTACATGCTTAAAAATCTTAATGATGACAAGTATTCAGAAATTGAAAAACAAGCTGGATATGGTGTTATAGGTTCTACTGTAACACCACAAATCCTAACCTATACTTATGCTAATTTTGAAAAGACCGAAGCAACCGAATTAAACCAAAAAGAAGGATAAGACCTCTACGTTTATTACACACGTAAAAATTACACCTTATCTTATGAAACTAACGGTGATTCTTACATTGCACCCGTCACAAAACCTTATGAATCAAATGTATCAATAGCAAGCGCTAAACCAACCCGAAATGGTTACACCTTTGAAGGATGGTATGATAACCCAGAATTTAAAGGAGCAAAAGTTAGTGGCGATGTTAAACTAGATGGCGATCAAACCCTCTATGCTAAGTGGGAGGGAGATACGGTTAATTACACTATTGCCTACTACATGGAAAAGTATGACAATAGCACTAATACGACTTCCTATGTTTATGATTCACAAAAGACAGCTTCAGCTAAAGTAGGCGATAGTGTTAAGGCTACCTCAGCATCGGGACTCACTTCAGTTCCGACGGGATATGAAAGAGAAAAAGCCTACGGTAAAAATAGTACCTCAAAAGTGACTATCGAAGCTGATGGCAGTTCTGTGCTAAAAGTGTATTATAGCTTGATTCGCTATACTTTTGTGTTTAACTTGAATAGTGGTGGTAATGTTTTAAATTCAAACGGATATCCGATTAGTACCGTTAGTGGTTTCATGACTGTGAATGGCAATAATTACACTGATAGTAAATATACTATTAGCAATCTTGTATTAGGACAGGATGTGTCACCTAATTGGCCACTTAATGTGAATGATATTTCTAGTTGGTATAAGTTTAGAGGTTGGTATGACTCAGCAGCAACTATTTATTATGTAACAAAGCGTTATGAAGTGACAAATGACATGATTGCTGGTGCAGATAGTAGCCATCAAAGAGTATTTATAGCACGTTGGCAAAGTAGTTTACAACAATATCGTGTTCATTACTATTTGCAAAATGCAGATAACCCAAAAATCTATGATAATTCTGCCTACAGTCAGGATTATAATGCAAGTACTGCTAATCTTAGTGCTAAAGATATAGATGGATTTAAATATAATAGCTCTAAGAGTTCATATAATCGTAAAACCAGAACCTACAATTTCTATTATGACCGCAATTCTTATAATATAACCTACCTCTATGGTAGCAAGAAATTAGATAAAAAAGAAAATATTCTTTTCGATGCTAACATCAATACCTCAACTTACAACTTCATCCCACCTAAGCCTGCTAACACGAATGAGCGGGATTATACAGATTACAATTGGGGTGGTTGGTACGCGACTCACTCTTAACAGAGCCTTATGATTTCAATAAGATGCCGGCAAATAACTTAGTACTTTATGCTAAGTGGAATGCGCCAAGCTTCAATGTTACCTTTGATGTCAACGGTGGAGATAGCGCAGCTCCTGCAACGCAGAGTGTTGAAAAGTACAAGTATGCTACTTCCCCAACGACACCGAAAAAAGCTTACTATACCTTTGATGGATGGTACACGGCCGCTGAGGGTGGAGAACGTTACGACTGGGCAAAACCGGTGACAGGTGATGTCCATCTATATGCACATTGGAAACAAAATCCATTGACTTATACAATCAGATATGTTGATGCGGACAATAACGATACAATGCTTGCTGATGATAAAGTAGTTACGAATCCATCCTTCACTATTAGTCAAGCAATAACAGAAGAAGCATTAGCAATTACAGGTTACCGTCCAGATGCAAGTAAAAAGACTGTTAATCTAGATTATAATCCTGAAAATAACATCATTACTTTCTACTACACTAAGAAATCATCTAAAATCGAATATACAATCAAGTATTTATTGAAAGATGATGATAACGACGATAGTAATAATATAGAGCTTCATGCTCAAGAAAAGAAAGAAGTTGATGGTAACACCATTATTGCTAAGGAAACAGCTAAAAATGTTGGTGACCAATATTACCCACTTGATGATGTGCTGAGTTTAACCTTAACATCTAAGTCTGAAAATAACGTCATTACCTTCTATTATGTTCCTTATGACACTGCAACGATTACGGTTAACTATTTAGACATGGATGGTGATAAGATTGCTGAGCAAGATGTTGTTTTGAAAAAGAAGCCGACCACTTATGATGTTGAGCGCAAAGCTATTCAGGGCTATACTTTCAAGAAATCAAAAGATAATAACGGGGATGAAAACAAGGCTCGCTACAATATTACAGGTCATGAGCAGATTGAAATCAACCTTTATTATCAACGTGATTTGACTATCACAGCAAAAGATAAAATCAAAAATTATGATGGCACAGTTCTTACAAGTGATAGTGTGTCAGATGTGACTGACAACTATAAAACTTATCTTAAAGCTGGTGACAGCCTGACAGCTATTTCAATTTGACGGTAGTCAAACTGATGCTGGTAAGAGCGCTACTAGACCGAAAGAAGCTGTTATTAAAGATACCTCTGGTCAATCACATGATGACTACTACAAGATTACCTATGTTCCTGCGACATTAACCGTAGAAAAACGTAAGGTTGTGGTATCTATTACTGGTGACAAGGTTGAAAAAGTTTACGATGGTCAATTGTCATCTGTGACCTATGAAACTAAGATTAGTGATAGCGATTATAAAGAATCTGATTTTAAATTTATCGGAGCAGCTAAGACCATTACTAAGACCGATGCGGGTATTTATGATTTAATTCTTGAAAATCAGTTCATCAATCAAAATGATAACTTCGATGTGACCTTCAATATTAGTAATGGACAATTAGTTATCAAGAAACGTTCAGTCACATTAACATCTGCCTCTGCTGAAAAAGCCTATGATGGCACTGCATTGACTAAAGATGGTGTGAACATAAGTGTCCCTACAGCAACTACAGGATTTGTTTTAGGTGAAGGTATCGCCCCTAAAATGACTGGTACACAAACAGAAGTTGGCTCATCTGATAATACATTTACCTTTGAACCTACTCTAGCGACTAAGTTGGATAATTACGACCTTACAACTGAATACGGGACTTTGACTGTTCTTCCAAGTGTCAATGTTCAAAAGACAGATAGTGATTGGACGCCATTATCTGGTGGTAAATTTAAGCTTAGCAAGTGGGATGGCAGCAATTGGGTAGCGGTTGAGGGTGTCTCTGAGTTAGCTATCACAGATGTTAGCGGCGTTAACATTCCGGTAGGTCTCAAGGCAGGTATTTATCGTCTTGAAGAAACAGCAGCACCAAATGGTTATATCGTGTTAGACAAAGCACTCCATTTCACGGTTACTGAGACGAAGTCTGATAGTGGTCAATCAAGCTTCGCGGTAGCTCTTTCCGATGAGACTGGTACACCAGCAACATTTGACAGAGCTAAACTACTTGGAGGTGGCTCTAACTACAGCAATCGTATCCAGATTGCCAACCAATCTGGTAAGGCATTACCACACACTGGTGGTCAAGGCACGATGGTTTATATCCTTTCTGGTCTTGCTATGATGGGACTAGCCATTTTAGTGACTTATGTGCAAAAGCACAACCGTGAAAGGAGTGATTTTTCTTAAAATACTCCTAGCGCTTATTGACACTAGCTCACCATGAGCTACCCCTTCATCACTAGAGTGATGGAAATTCCCCTCAGTTGATGACTTGATTATGAAAAAAAAAGGAAGAGGATTATCATGTATAATTTGAAAAAAATTCTAGCTACTATTTTGGCAGCACTTGCATTGGTATTCACTGGTAAAACTGCTTTTGCAGATACCACAGGTAGTATTACAATTAACAATGCTTCACAAGGTCAAACTTATACAATTTACAAACTGTTTGACGCAACCGTAGATGGCAATGGAGCAATTGCCTACACCGTTCCAGCAGGTAAAACTTTTGCTGGGAATGATTATTTTACAGTAGATGCTTCTGGTAACGTCTTAGCTAAAGAAGGTGTTACAAACGACACTGCTAAAACAGCAGATTTCCAAAAGTGGGCTAAAGAATTTGGTACCAAACAAGGTGAAACAGTAACAGCTTCAAGTAATACAGTAACTTTTTCTGGTGTACCGTTCGGATACTACTACATTGAATCTTCTCTTGGTGGTGTTTTGACAGTTGATAGCACAAATCCAAATGCTACAGTTATTGATAAAAACGAAACTCAACCCGATATCCCAGACCCAACAAATGGTGGTGGTAAACAAATCCTTGTAAATGGTAAAACAGTTAAAGAAACAACTGCCAAAGTTGGTGATACTATTAACTACCAAATCACTTTCAATGCGACTAACTTTGTTACTAAAAATGGTGAAACATCACAAATTATAAACTATACAATTGTTGATACACCAACCAACTTGACACTTAATAAAGATGTCACTGTAAAAGTTGGCGATAAAACTGTGGAAGTAACCCCAACAATTGCGGCGGATGGCAAAATGATTATTAAGTTGCCATGGGTAAATGAAAGTAATTCAAGTATCTATAACTCTCCATCTACTGTTGTTATTACTTACTCAGGTGTTGTGACTAAAGCAGCAGCTGATGCACCAGCAACCAACTCTGCGACAATCACTTATGACACCAAAGATACAACTGACAACCCAGTAGATCCAAATCATCCAGATACACCAACTACTGTAACAACATACAAATTCAACCTTCAAAAAGTTGACGGTAGTAACAACCAACTTGAAAACGCTGAGTTCAAACTTTACGCTAAAGACGGTACAGAAATTCCAGTTGTCAAAGAAGGGGACCACTACCGTGTAGCTGAAGCAAATGAAACTGGTGTTGCTATCGTAGCTGGTAAAGTTGATATCAAAGGACTTAAAGGAGACACAACTTACTCACTTGAAGAAATAAAAGCTCCTGCTGGTTACAACCGTTTGACTGAAAAGAAAGATGTAGCAGTCACTAAGGATGGTGCAGCAGTAGCTAAAATCGTTAATAACAAAGGTACCGCTCTTCCATCAACTGGTTCTATCGGTACTAAGATGTTCTACGCTGTAGGTTCAGTAATGCTTGTTGTTGCATTTGTTTACATGATTTCTAAACGTCGTGTTAACAACATGAACTGATACTCATTGAAATTCAAAAAACTAATTTTTGATATTTTCTTAGGTAATGCGGACGGGACTAGTCTCCTCTGGAGTTTCATTCTTATTTTTGAGTCTAGACCCTCAAAAATTTTGTTATCCGTGAGAACCGAAGAGTCACCAATAATTTCACTTTTGTTTATAGAAATGAAGTTAGTTTTTTGACTTAGTACAAACTAAACTAATATATGATTTGATTAAAAAGTCATCTTCGGAAGTGCAAACTGTGGAATGACGGTATGCATTTCTGAAGATTTTCTTTTTAAGTCTGCCTCCAGTTATTGGAGTTAGACTCAAGAAGAAAATGGATATTATTTTGGAAAGGAGACTTGCTTTTGAAAAACTGGATTAAGAAGTATGTGGCAAAATTTGCTATGCCACTAGTTTTTTTGATAGGTTTTTTATTGCTTGCCTATCCATCCTTCAGTGACTATTGGAACTCATTTCACCAATCACAGGCGATCATGTCTTACTCAAAAAGTGTTTCCAAAATGTCAAAAAAAGATTACTCTGATATTTTAACGAAGGCTCACCAGTATAACACAACCCACCCCATCAACTGGAATTTCTCTGATACCGATAGAAGAGAGTATAACCAGCAGCTTAACTTTAATTCTAGTGGCTCTATGGGCTACATTGAAATTCCTAAAATCAATGTCAAATTATCCATTTTTCACGGGACTGATGACTCTGTTCTTCAAACCTCTATTGGTCATTTGGAGGGGACATCATTGCCAGTAGGAGGATTGGGTACGCATACAGTATTGTCTGGGCACCGTGGTTTACCTTCAGCTAAACTCTTTTCAGATTTGGATAAACTCTGCGAGGATGACACCTTTACGCTACATGTTCTAAATGAAACGATGACTTATCAAGTTGACCAGATTCGGGTAGTAGAACCAACAGATCTATCAACTCTGACAGCAGACCCAAATCAAGACTACTGTACCCTGGTAACCTGTACACCTTACGGCATCAACACTCACCGTCTCTTGGTGAGAGGACATCGTGTGCCTAATTCAGATGGTAATGCTGACGTTATCTCTGAAGCTGTACAAATTAAGGCGCTTTATATAGCACCATTCATTGCAGTGCCGGTTTGTATTGTGTTAATCATCTACATCCTAGCAGTAACAAGCCGTCGCTACCAAGATAAACACCAAAACCGTGCACAAACTTACCTCCAAGAAAAAGGTATTGAAGTAGCATCAGCCAATAACAAATCTTATCACCATTTAGTTACTCAACTCACTAAGCTTTTAAACACAAAAGAAAAATAATAGAAAAGATTTATTCCCAAGTCTTATTTTGCCACACCTTTGGTTCAAGAGTCTTCTCAAGATTGTTTTAACATTGCTGACGTTTTTCATCAAGTTTTAGAGACCGCAGTCAATTAATTATTATCAGATTTTTGAGCTAACTTTACAACCTCGGAGGACATCACACAGCCAACTTTTTTATAGTACAGTAATTCTTTTTGGGTTTATGAATCGCCCTATTGTTGAGCTACACTTTTACTTCCTTATCAAAAATATCAGCTAGTTGGCTGAACACCACTCCATTCTTCAATGAAATTAAGGTAATTTGATGTTTTTCAGAATAGTTATCATGACTTGATTAACTGAAGCTTCCGACTTGCCAGCAATGAGGTTAAAAACTCTATTAACTAACTCAGTAAACGCTAGTTCATAGGTCGTTTTTGAAACATTCTCACTAATAATATTTGCCCTTAAATAGATAGCCAATAGATTAAAAATTGGGGTTACCTTTTCCTTTAAGGGGATAAAGCCCAGCTTCTTTCTTAATAATTATGATGAATCCAGTAATAGAAGGCAATCATCTCAGGAGAAAATATAGTGATTGAAAACCAGAGTCAGAGAAATCTATTAAAACGAGCATTGACAATTACCTTCCTTTACGCCTCTATTGCCTAACTTGCCCCTGATTAACGTCATTGTTAATTGTTTGAGATGCTATGGCTAATCTCCTAGAGAACGCCCTTATTGAGGTCAACGCTCTATCATTCATAAAATATTTTCTTCTTTGGATAGAGTAGTTTTGCATCTCCTAGCCTTTTGAATGTATCTAGGGGAGCAAAATTATCCATAAACAAAAAATAATCTAGAATCAATTCCGAACTCCACCAGATTAGTTATATCAACCGATTTCAGCGTTATAAAAAGAAAAATCGCCACGAAAGAATGGCGATTTTCCCTTTTGTAAGCCTCAGTGAAACGTCAAAGCGTTATAATAGAATTGTAAAAAAAACAGCGAGGTCTTACAATGAAAAGTATAACACAACTCAACCTCTTTGAGGAGACAGAACTAGGTGATTTAGAAAAAATTTTAGCTGTGGTTGATAGCCTTCCTGAGACAGGTCTACTTGAACAGAT
>ERZ1034980.384-NODE-384-length-34792-cov-8.851714_pt1 | contig 34792 bp, 59 predicted proteins | sample MGYA00520622_ERZ1034980 | MGnify/ENA primary metagenome ERZ1034980 (study PRJEB33766, sample SAMN09781791) | gut metagenome | biome: gut microbiome | host: Homo sapiens | place: Madagascar | study: EMG produced TPA metagenomics assembly of the PRJNA485056 data set...
ATTAAATATATATATATACAGCTGACGCTGTATATAACGCGTGCGCGCACGCGAGGGCGGCGGCAGCGGCGGCGGTTAGCGACGAACGGGATCGTCTGACCTGCCCACGAGGTAGTCGAGGGACACGTCGAAGTAATCGGCAAGAGAGACCAATGCATCGTAAGCTGGCTTTTTCCGCTGGGACTCGTAGTTTTGGACGGTAATCTCGCTGACACCGATGGCCGCCGCAAGTTGTCTCTGGGTAATCCCGTGCAGCTTGCGAAGGGCGCGAAGACGATCAGGAAAAGGCATGAAAAAACCCCCTAAGAAAATGATGAAGGGGATTGACACAAACTAATGTTAGTGCTAATATAAGCACAAGCACAAACCAAAGTTAGTGCAACCCGAGGGAAAGGAGACCATGAGAAACGCGTTAAGGGAAGCCCGCGAAGCGTCCGGGAAGACGCAAGCGGAGGTTGCCAGGGAGACTGGCGTAGCGGAGGTAATGTACCAGCGATACGAGTACGGCTGGGCGCTCCCGAGAGCAGACAAAGCTATCCGCATTGCCAATGCTTTGGGGACAACGGTTGAGCGGCTGTTCTCCCCGAAAGAATTATAACACAAAACTATCGGCATGTGGAAGGGGTGCGAAGGATGCACATAATCAACTGGGGCGGGGTGCTGATCCTCGCCGTGAAGGCGCTGACCGTCGGAGCGGCGGCGGTGCTGCCGCTGGTCACGGCGTATGCGTGGCTGGTGGGCGCGATTTAAGGGAGGAGCAGAAAGCATGAAAGCATACAAGGGTTTTGACCGCAACATGCGGTGCCGGGGGTTCCAGTTTGAGGAAGGTAAGACCTATGAGACGGACAAGGCGGAGCTGGGCAAGGCGGGGTTTCACGCCTGCGAGAACCCACTGGACGTGTGGAATTACTATCCCCCTGCTGACGGCTGCGAGTATTACGAGGTGGAGCTGGAGGACGTAAGCGGGGATCGTAACAGCGGCGATAGCAATGTGTGCGGAAAACGAATCCGCATTGGAGCAAAACTTGGAATCAAGGGCATCGTCAACGCTTTTGTGAATCTGTGCATCGAAAAAACACAGAAAAGAGAGGGTGCGCAAAAGACGCTGATAGATAACGGTGAAAAGGGGGCGCGTATCGGCTCGTCTGGAGACTGGGCGCGTATTGGCTCGTCTGGAGACGGGGCGTATATTAGCTCGTCTGGATATAGGGCGCATATTGGCTCGTCTGGAGACTGGGCGCGTATTGGCTCATCTGGATACGAGGCGCGTATTGGCTCGTCTGGATACGGGGCGTGTATTAGCTCGTCTGGAGACTTGGCGCGTATTGGCTCGTCTGGAGACGGGGCGTGTATTAGCTCGTCTGGATACGAGGCGCGTATCGAGGCGCTCGGAACAAACTGCGTGATGATGTGTGCTGGAGGCTCCTGCCGTGCAAAGGGCAAGATTGGCAGCTGGATTGTGCTGACGGAATGGATCGACGGGGTGCCAAACGTGGTAGCAAGGCGCATTGATGGCGCATCGATCAAAGCCGATGTGTGGTATACCCTCAGAGACGGACAGATGCAGGAGGCCGACACCAATGAGTAAATATAGCGCAGCTCCCTGCTACAAACCGCAGACGCTGCTGACTCGCCTCCGCTGCCGGATAGAGCGTCTGACCGCCCCCCAGCGGGCAGAGGAGGGGCGCAAGCGGTTGATGCCGGGGCAGTACCCGGTTGGCGCGTGGACGCGGGTAGAGCCCGGAGAAAGGCGGAGACCATGAACGCGCCGTGCAAGGGATGCCAAGACAGGGCGCTGGGATGCCACGGATGCTGTGAGCGCTATCGAGCTTTTACAGCGCGAAATAGCGAGGTGCGCGAGGCCAAGGCGCGGGAGCAAATCCTCAACGGCTACGAGATCGGCGTTATGGGGCGGATGCTGAAGGGGCGGCACCAAGCTTTTGCGCGACACAAGCCGACGCTGAAATAAAAAAATGCCCCGGCGGGCGGTAAGACCCGACGGAGCGTCGCCCCAAGGGAAAGGGCGGTGCAAGAATGCACGGATAGTGTATCACACCGCCGCAGAAAAAGCAAGGAGGAGCAAGAAAAATGCAGACTATGACGGCGGAGAAGAGCGTGTTTTGTTCCCATTGCGGCGAGGAGTACGCGCCGGAGGAAGCGCCTATGAGCGTCAGCGGACACTACTGCACGGCGTGCATCCGCGAGGCGCTGGACAGCTACGCGACGGAGCTGGCGTTTGTTCGAGACGAGGCGCGGCAGGTGGACGTGGTGGAGGCCGGGCTCGTGGTGCACAACATCGTGCGGGGCGAGGATGCGCGGCGGGTCTTCGGCGTGCTTGCGGAGGCTGACCCCGATCTTCTGCGCGAGTGGGTGGAGGATTACGTGACCGGCAGAGGCCGGAGTGATTATCTGACGTACCTGATGGAGACGCGGTAAGGAGGCGCGGGGTGTATGCGGTATCGTTGTAAGCGGTGTGGGGCGTACCTTGATCCCGGTGAACAATGCGACTGCGTGGAGCGTGAGCAGATCGAGCAGCAGGAGGCACAGCGCCCGAGGCCGCATCTTCACCGGCGGCGGGAAGACCCCGCGCCGGTGGACGAGTATGTTACCCGCTGCTGGCAACGGTGGTTTGAGAACTGAGAGAGGAGCGTAAGAGCATGAGCGAGCTTGAGGAGCGCTGGATCATCAAGGATGACAAGAGCGCCGAGTGGGCGCTGGAAAAGATTCGGGAGGCGCAGGAGGACACGGCGCGCTGGAACGCCTACTACGCGGCGCAGATGGAGCAGATCGAGCGGCAGAACGCCGATACGGTGGCGTACTTCACGGCGCTGCTGGAGGCGTGGTTTGCGGGGGTGCCGCACAAGGCGACCAAGACGCAGGAGAGTTACCAGCTCCCCGGCGGTAAGCTGGTGCGTAAGGCACAGCAGCCGACCTATGAGCGGGACGCGGATGCCTTGCTTGGCTGGGCGAAGACCTCCTGTCCCGAGGTCGTAAAGGTCAAGGAGGAGGCCAGCTGGGAGGCCGTGAAGAAGCGGATCGCGGGAGTGACGGCCTCCGGGGCGGCCATTGACGGTGAGACAGGCGAGCTGATCCCCGGGGTGAAGGTGATCCAGCGTGAACCCGTGTTCCGGGTGGAGCTGGCGAAGGAGGGCGCAAAGGCATGAGCGAGGCGGCACGTGCTCCGATGATTTACGGAGCCATCAGCGCGGCCATGGCGGATATCACCGCCATTGGCAAGGACAAGTACAACCCGCAGCAGGGGTTCAGGTTTCGCGGCATTGACGACGTGATGAACGTCCTCAAGCCCATTTTAACCAAGCACCAGATTTTCGCCGTGCCGACGGTGCTGGAGCAGACGCGGGAAATCAAGACGACGCTCAAAGGCGGCGAGCTGCGGTACAGCCTCCTCAAGATTGCGTTCAGCTTCTACGCGCCGGACGGCAGCCACGTGGACGCGGTGACGCTGGGCGAGGGCATGGACAGCGGCGACAAGGCCAGCAACAAGGCCATGGCCATTGCGTTCAAGTACGCGCTGTTTCAGGTTTTCTGCATCCCCACGGAGGAGATGAGCGACCCGGACGCGGAAACGCCGGAGCCCACGCGGGCGGCGAATCACAGCGCGGGGAACGCGACCGTGACCAAGACCGCCGCCGTGCCGTGGAACGCCAGCGCGTGGATCATGGAGCAATGCAAGCGGCTGGGTATCACGATGCAGGACTTCGCCCGCTACCGCAAGCAGCTGATCGAGGACGGCGCGGCGGAGGACATCCCCAGCGCCAAGCTGACGGAGGAGCAGGCCAAGCGGCTGGTGGAGGCGGTGGAGCGTAACTTCTCCCCGGACGCGGCGTGATTGCGACCGAGGGGCGGGCGTATGACTACAAGGGCGGAATTGCCGTGAAGACGTTCCGCCCGCCCGCGGACAACCTCAGCGACCGGGTCACGGTGCTATGGTGCGACAGCCGCTGCATCAGCCCGGAGCAGCGCCGCAAGGCGTGGGCGCTTATCGGCGAGATCGCCGCGTGGGCGGGCTATCTGGGCGCGGAGGACAAGCGCGACCTGAACGCGACGATGAAAGCTGAGTTTCTCCGTGCGCGGGTAGACAAGCTGCAGGCCGAGGCCATCAAGGCGTTCAGCCTCTCCGACGTAGACATGACGACGGCGCGGCTGTACATCGACTGGCTAGTGGAGTTTTGCGTGGTAAACAGCGTGCCGACCAAGGTCGCGCTGACGGAGTACGCGGAGGACATTGCGGCCTATGTGTACGCGTGCCTGATGCACAAGCGCTGCGCGGTGTGCGGACGCAAGGCCGATCTACACCACGTTGACCGGGTAGGCATGGGCGGCGACCGGGCGCACATGAGCCATATTGGCCTGCGCTGCCTCCCCCTATGTCGGGAGCATCATCAGGAGGCGCATCAGCACGGCGACGCGGCGCTGATGGAGAAATACCACCTCGAGCCGATCAGAATTGATGACAAAATCGCTCGGACGTATAAGCTGGGCGGAGCGGCGCAAGCGTCGCTGGAAGAAACGGAAGCGAGGAAAGCATGAACAAGTGTACGATCATCGGAAATCTGACCCGTGATCCGGAGACGCGGATCACACAAAGCGGCGTCAGCGTAACAAGCTTTACCGTAGCCGTCAATGGGCGGGCGAAGCAGGGCGAGCAAGCCCAGACGGATTATTTTCGCGTAACGGCATGGCGGCAGCTTGGTGAGAACTGCCAGAAGTATCTGACAAAGGGACGTAAGGTGTGCGTTATCGGCCCGGTAGCAGTGCGGACGTACCAGAGCAACGACGGCGGAACGCGTGCCTCGCTGGAAATCACGGCGGAGGATGTGGAGTTCCTTACGCCCAAGGGCGAGAGCAGCGCAGCAAGCGCGGCGCAGCAGCCGAGCAGCAGCATCCCTGCAGGGGGATACACGCAGGTTGAGCGTGAAGAGCTCCCGTTTTAACGGTCGGCGAGGAGGAGAAAAGCTATGATGCCATATGTGCAGCTTCCCGCGGACATGGAGGAGGCGCTGGGGCTTTTAGGTGACGCTGAACGGGGTCGTCTGGTACTCGCAATGCTGCAGTACAACAGAACAGGCGAGAGCGTGCAGTTAGCCGGTACCGAGCGTGTGCTCTGGCCTATGATCCGGGAGAGGATGGACCGCTCGGCGGCGGCGTATGAACAGCGCAAGCTGGCGGGCGAACGTGGCGGGAGGCCGAAGAAGAACCGAGCCGAGCAAAAATGGGAGCAGAGACCCGAGCCCGTGCAGGCGGCAAAGCCGTTGGAAAAGGGAACAGACCCAAGCGGCGATGGCTTTATGGACGAGGGCGAGGCGCTGCGCATCGCCGGAGAGCACCAGCAGGTGCTGGACCTTGCCGAGCAAACGGGGTTCCCGCGAAACGACTACACGCGGAAGGCGCTGATCGACCTATACAGCCAGTATCCGCTGGCGTGGCTGCTGGAGGCCATGGAAAAGGCGGCGGCGGCGGACGCGAGCAATCTGCGATACCTGCGCGGTATCCTTGCCAGCTTCCAACGGCAGGGAGGGCCAGACGAAACGCGGAGCACGGACGCGGCAGAGGAACGGAACAAATGCCCCGAGATCGTAACGCTAAAGCCGGGAGAACGCTGGGTGCTGGGGGGATAAGGCGTGGACTGCTTGCACAATCTGGATGCCGAGAAAGCGCTGCTTGGCGCGGCAATCAACGACGCGCTTGTGGCACAGGAGGTCGCGGCGCTTCCCGAGGAGCTATTTACCACGCCTCTGACACAGGCGACGCATCGAGCCGTGAAGCGGCTGACGGCGGCGGGGAAGGTGCCCGATCTTGTGACGCTGGACGCTGAGGTGCAATGCGACTTTAGCGATACGGCGGCGCTGATCGGGATGCAGCAAGCCGGGTGGAGCGTAGCGCAGGCTGGGCAGCACGAGGCGCTGCTGATGGAGGCCATGCGGCGGCGAAAGCTCTGCGATCTAGCGGAGCGCATCCTGCGCGACGCGCCCAACCCCGGAGCGTCGCTGACGGCGCTGGAGGCGGAGAGCCTGACGGCGCTGCAAGCGCCGGACAGCGCGGCAGAGAGCGCGAGCATGGAGGATGCAGCGCTGGCGCTTGCCAAGGAGCTGGACAGCGGCGCGAAAGGGCGCACGCAGACAGGCGTAGCGGACTACGACCGTCTGACCGGCGGCATTAAGGGCGGGCAGCTCATTTACCTTGGTGCGCGTCCCGGCATTGGTAAGACAGCGCTGGGGCTTGCCATGGCGGCTCACGTAGCAGCGCATTCCGGGCCGGTGCTGTTCGTCTCGCTGGAAATGGGCGAGGCGGAGATCGCGGCGCGGCTGATGGCGGCGCAGAGCGGCGTTGACCTTGACAAGCTGAGCACCGGGCGAATGCAGCCGGAGGATTACGCCGCCATTGCGCCGCATTACGGTTCCATTTCTGCGCTTCCCATGCGGATCAGCCGCAGGGCGAGAACACCGCTGCAAATCCGCCGGGAGGCCGTGCGGATGCAGGCGCGGGATGGACTTAAAATGATCGTGGTGGACTATGTGCAACTGATGAGCGGAGACGGGCGCGGAAAAAGCCGATACGAGGAAATAACAGCCATTAGCCGCGAGCTGAAGCTGCTGGCGATGGACTTGGACGTGCCGATTCTCGCTACGTGTCAGCTTAACCGGCAGAGCGAGGGCATACAGGGGCGCGTGAAAAAGACGGAGCCCAGCATGGCGGAGGCGCGTGATTCCGGAGCGTTGGAGCAGGACGCGAACGTGTTTCTCACGCTCTACGAGCCGGAGGAGCCGGAGCAGCAAGGCGAGGCGTGGCAGCTCTATCATTTATGCCAGGCCAACGGCATGGCGTGGCAGGTGCTAAAGGTGGAGAAAAACCGGCAGGGGCGAACGGGGCGTTTGAACGTGGCCTTTGACAAGGCGCACATGCGCTATGTCTCCATCTGCACTGGGCAGGAGACCCGAGAAACCGAGCAGAACGCGCCATTCTGACCGGGTTAAGGGAAAACAAACGATAAAAAGGGAGGATGCAAGGATGAAGATCAACTACCCCGCAACCTTGCGGGACGCACGAATGAGCAGGCAGCAGATGGCGGAGATCGACGAGCGGGATGGGCGTGAGCGCGTCCCCGCCGCCGTGCTGGACAGCGCCATTGGCCTGATGGCGGCCCTGCGGCTGCTGGAGGATGACAATCGCCTGATCGAGCAGACGGCGCGGAAATTCGGATGCTGGACCGCGCTGCGGAGCGCGGAGGGAATGCTTGGAAAGGCGCTGAGCCAGTTTTTCAGCCGCCTGAGCATCCGACAGAGCGACACGGTGCTTGCCAACTGCCAGAATGCCAAGGTTGCCGTCAGCGTGCGTCCGATGCCCCTGCGGCTGAATCTGCTGGCCTCGGATGTAGATACGCTGGTGAACTACGCGCTGCACTACTGCAATCACGAGTGCCTCAACACCGAGCAGGAGGCGCGGAGGTGCCCGCTGCGGGACGTATACGGCGTGATTCCCGGCATGGAGGGGAGCGCGGACGCCATGGGGATGTGCCCGTATATGGGACAGGGGGAAGAGGCATGAAAATCCTTGTAGCTTGTGAAGAGTCACAAGCGGTAACTATTGAGTTAAGGCAGCTAGGCCACGAAGCATACTCCTGCGATCTGCTACCATGCAGCGGCGGGCATCCAGAATGGCATCTGCAGCAGGATGTGCTGCCGCTCCTGCGCGAAAAGTGGGACATGATTATTGCGTTCCCCCCCTGCACATACCTGAGCAATGCAGGTGCGCGTCATCTGTACAAGGGTGGCGGTCTTAATCAAGCTAGGTACGCCAAAGGGCTTGAAGCCAAGGAGTTTTTCATGGCGTTTTACAATGCGGATTGTCCGTTGATCGCCATCGAGAACCCCACACCTAGCAGAGTGTACGGCTTGCCGGAAAAGACGCAGGTTATACAGCCGTGGCAGTTTGGACATCCGTTTACCAAGCGCACCCAGCTATGGCTAAAAGGACTGCCGCCGTTAGAGGCAACGGACGTTGTAACGCCAGAAAGAACGTGGTGTCCATCTGGCTCATACTCCGGTAAGCACGGAGACAAACATCGCGGGATGTTCACCACGGATAGGGCGCGAAACCGCGCAAAGACTTTCCCCGGAATCGCAAAAGCCATGGCAGAGCAATGGACACGAAAAAGCCGGACGGAGGTGCAGACGCATGACGATGGTAACTGTGCCCGTATATGGCGCAGGAAAGGGAGGCGGAACAATGGCAAGGTTGATTGATGCGGACACATTGAAATCCATGGTTACTAAGGGGACAGACAGAGCGCCGGAAGGCATACAGTTAATTTACATGGAGTGTGTGCAGAAGATTAAACAAGCTGTGGTTGAGTGCGTCGAAAAAATCCCCGATGTAGAGGTTGTACCAAAAAAGTACCATGAGGATTGTTTGGCGCTGGCAAATGAGCGCTGTACCGCACAGATGCCGAAGCATGGGCGGTGGATTGAAACGCAAGAAGGAACATTTTGCAGCGAGTGTGATAAAAATCCGATCGAAGTTGGGGGATATCATGTCGCAAATTACCAGGCTGCATATTGTCCTCATTGCGGGGCGAAGATGGACGGAGGTGCGGACGGTGGCGAAGTATAAGATTATCACCTGCGACCTGTGCGGCGGCAGAATTTATAAAAGTGGCATCTTTGAGGGGCATTTTAAAGGGGCGGTTAAAATTTCCGCAAAAGTGCTAAAGAAAGATTTTGAAGCCATTGGTAAGGATAAAAGCATTTTTATATATCCTAACTGGCGCAGACGGAAATATTACTTTTGTGCAAAGTGCGTAAATACGATTAGGAATTATTGCCTAAAACATCTGGGAGGGGAAAACGCATGACAATGGTAACTGTGCCGATGGCGGTGCTGCTCGGGGCGGCAATCGGGATGCTTGCAAGCGGTGTTGTCGTTGCGGTTGCCAACGATGATATTGTGACGTATCTGGTAACGACTGTTATTAGCATTCAGTTGTTTGTTTTTGTTTTTTGCGGACTAGAAGTGATGACAAAGTGAGAGTGGGTAGGAGACACGTGAAAAATACTACAAAAAGGGGATGCAGGGAAAATGTTGACGGATGCAAACTTAACGGGAGAGGCGCGAGAAGCATACATGGAGGCCATCGCAAAAAAGAGCGTAAATCTAACAGAGGATGAACGAATGGCATTTGCGGATGCGCTCATGAGGGAGAGCGCACAAGCAACGGAAGCGAAGCAGAACCGTGTATACTCCCAGCGTGGAGACGATTATCTGATTGAGGCGCAGAGGTTGTGCGCGGAAGATAAGCCGAAGCCGCCGGTGATGTGTCCGTATTGCGGACACAAAATGGTGCATCAGTATGTGTACGGAGATCACTTTTTCTGCTGCCCTAAGTGTCGCGCAGTAGCTTCGGACAATACCGAGAAGCCAGCCTACACCGCTGCCATGCAGCGCTGGCAAGGATTGGACCGGGTGCTGACGCTGGAAGAAGTTAAAGAGCAGCGTGCTATATGGTTAGAGAAAGTCGATTTCTACCCTGTGCCTGCAATCTTTTATTCGTACAGGTATCCGCATCACAGCGTGTTCGGTGGGAAATTCGAGGGGCGTGATGATTTTGATGACAATAATTTGTACGACAATGAGGACTACGGCGTAGAGTGGCGCTGCTGGCTGCGTAAACCTACGCAGGAGGAAATGGAGGGAACGCCGTGGGAGACGAAGTGAAAACGATTAAAGACCTTTTGGATTGGGCAATCGAACATAATGCGCTCAACTTGGCACTTAGCTTGCAATATGAGGATGGCGGCGGGTATTATCCGGGTCATACACTTGGGGATGGAGAAGTGGTGCGTGTAAGTCTTGCCACCGATAACGGGAATAAGTTTATATTACTATCCTAAAGGAAGCGCTGATAAAATTAGGAGGGACGTAACGATGACGCTTAACGATTGCTTAAACATTGTGGAGGATGAAGTAACAGTAGAAATCAGGTACGATGGATTGCTTGTACCCATCAAAGGAACATCTGTCGATCTATGGAATGTGCTGGATGGAGACTGGAAAAACAAGAAAGTGTCAGGTATTACTGCCGAAGGTGGTAGCATTGTGCTTTGGCTTGATTGGAGAGAGGGGGACGAGGATGATGATTGATAAATCCTTGCGCAAGGCCACGGCAGAACGCTATGGCGATCTGATTGTAGTGCGCATGACAGGCGGCGGTGACTGCCTGTGGCTGAACCTTTACCTCGACAAGGCAACAGGACAAATGACCTGCGATAGCGATATTGGCAGTTATGCCTATCACTGGGGGCGTGGTACTCCGTTGAATGGTAACTGGACGGAATTTTGCTGCAACTGGCTGCATAATAGCGAGTGGCTGCTCCGTAAGTGTTGCGGGGAGCGGCACACAAGCCGAGCACTCGACCAGGAAGAAACCGCCAAAGCGCTACGAAAGATGTTCACAAGCGAGAACGGTGAGTATTGTGACTATGATGAGATGGATAAACTGAACGATATAATTGACATTGCGAACGGCTGTAATACCGCTGATGAATGGCGTGTAGTGTTATGTATGGCGGCAGACGAACGAGCAATCGACTTGCCGGATGAATGGTGGAGCTGCGTATGCGAGGACTACACGCCATGGCAAAAGCGGTTTGCGGAAATCTGCCGGGAAGTTATTGTCCCGGCAATCAGAAAGATGGACATGAAGGAGGGTGGAAACGATGACTGACCACAATTCCCTGCCCCTCTGCCCGTACTGCGGCGATGAAATGAAAAAGCGGGTACTTAGCGATTACAAAACGCTGTGTTTCTGGCTCTGCCCAAAGTGCAGCGCTACATCGCCTTCGGCAAACACAGCAGAAGATGCCTACGCCGCAGCCATGAATCGCTGGCAGGAGCCGAACCGAGTGCTGACGCTGGAAGAAGTGCAGGAACATTGCAAGCAGGGTGTAGATGCTGCGCCGTTGTGGGTGGAGTTTAGTGGTTTCCCAAGCGAATCACACTGGATGGCTGTAGATCTACCTGATGAGGTGTTCTGCACCGATACAGTCCGAAATTTTTGTATGAGCTATGTTAATACATACAAAAAGTCTTGGCGCTGCTGGTTCCGCAAGCCCACGCAGAAGGAAATGACCACTGTGCCATGGAGGGAAAAATGAAAAAGCGGATTTTGATGGTTGTAATGCTCTTTATAGCGCTTGCTGTACTGCATGGGTGCTCTGAAGCTGACAAGGTAAATGCAAACATCAGCAAACAGGCGGACTATTTCCAGGCTGAACGAAAAATAACCGTATATAATGCCAGAACGGATAAGGTTATTATGGAAGCCGAAGGGTACATGTCCATCAGCAACAACAGTTCCAACGAGCTTTTTTGCACGGTAAAGGTCGGGGCGAACGAATACAAAAAGAATTATATCTACCTGAACGAATATACAATGTATGTTGTGGAAGATATTACAGGGACGCACACCGACCCGTATCATTACAAGCTGTATTTTCATACTAGTTTCCCCGTTACGGTTGAAACAAAGCCATAAAAAAAGAAGACCGGGGCTTATGCGCTGGATGTAGAGGTGAGCGACCGTGAAAAAAATTGACCTGATGCACGCGACATTTGGCATTGATCCAAAATGCCGCCGCTGCAAAGACTGTCCCTGCTTAGTGCGGGTAACACCCACCAGCAGGCCGTACTACAAGTGCAGCGTCTACGGTGAGAGCAGCGCTGAATCAACTGATTGGGCTGGCAAATGGATGGCCTGCGGGAGGTTTGGCAAGCCTCTAGAGCCGGGAGAGCGGACGGTGCTGTGGATGTCAAAGGGCAGCAAGGACAAGCCCGGGGATGAGCAGATTCCGGGGCAAATTAGGATGGAGGTGTGAGATCATGGCAGAAGGTAAACCTCGTTGTCCCTTGTGCGGCGAGGAACTGCGCCTCAGCTATGCCTTTACGTCGGACGAGGCCGAGGGGCACAAGCAGAAGTGGCATTATTACTGCAAGTGCGGGTTATGGTTCCCGCTGATGGACACACCGGAGGAGGCGCTGGCCGTGGCGGTAAAGTGGGCGGGAAGCGTGGAGCCCTGCACAAGCCGAGTAAAGAGAGGCTTGAAAAGCCGGAAGGGAGGAAGAAGCGGATGAACACCACGCCGACGGAGGATCAGGAGCAGGAGGCATTGTTTCGCTGGGCTGCGCTGGCGGCGGGAAAACGTCCTGAGCTGGGGATGCTGTACGCCATACCCAACGGCGGGAAGCGCCCCATCAGCGTGGCGGCGCAGATGAAGCGGACGGGCACAAAAAAGGGAGTGCCGGACATGGCGCTCCCCGTCCCTCGCGGGGGAAAGCACGGGCTGTATATCGAGCTGAAGCGGAAGAAGGGCGGACGATTAAGCCCGGAGCAAACGCAATGGATGGATGCGCTGACGCGGCAGGGCTACGTCTGCGCAGTATGCTTCGGATGGGACAGTGCGCGAAAAACTATTTTGGATTATTTGGAGGGCTAGCATGGAGACGAGCTATCGAGAGTTCCTGCAGCGGAAAGAGCGGAGCGCCGTAAGAAGGCTGGAAACGGGCGAATTTCTCCGCCCCGCCGATCGTGCCTATGCGGAGTATCAGGCGCGTGCGTATCGTGACGCGGTGGCCTATGATCGTTACACCGAGCATGTGCAGGCCGTAGCCTCACGATTGCTGGGGGAGCTTGGCGCGGCCATGAGCCGCCGGGCGGTTTCCCCGGCGCTGTACGCGGCGTGTGAAAAGCTGTTGAAGGAGGTGCGCTGATGATGATCGATCTGCGTCGGATGCGGTATTTGATGGATCGGCTTCCTATGGCGAGGCTCAACGTGGAGCGTGCTATGAGCCGTGCGACAAAATGCACACAGCGGCTGACCATGGCGGCAGGAGGCGGCGGGTATGGCGACGCGATGAGCGAGAACGCAATCCGGCTGAGCGTTGCGCGTGAAAAGCGAGACGGCATTCTGCGGGAGCTGCGGGAGCTGCGGGAGGCGCTGGCTCCGCGCATTGCGGATCTGGACGATCCGGTGCAGCGGCTTATTATGCAGATGCGCTATCTCGATGGGCAGAGCGCACGGCAGATCGCCTACGCGCTGGCGCTGTCAGAGCGGTGGGTGTTTTACAACCTGAGCAGAGCGGAGGCGCGGATCAACGCGGAGACAAAGCAGGAGCTCCAGGAATAATTCCTGGGGCTCCTGCTTTATATTATCCTCGTCAGAATCGGCCTTGGACAAAGTCCATTTCTTCGCGGGCCGTTTCATCCTCCGACCACGCGCTACCGTCCGCGTCGAAGGTGATGGGAAAATCCCAACAGCAATTTCCATCGACGTCAAAACTCATGACCTCGATTCCTGCCGCGGATTCGCCGTCCATAATGGCGTTGAACGCCGCGCCCAGCGCGTAGCCCAGTTTACCATACAATTCGATGGCGTCCAGAGGCTCCCACTCTTGATCCTCATACTTCAGGCCGTACTCGCACCAACAGAGGTGGCAGGTACCGTACCAGCGGAGCACTGCGGCCTGAACGTCCATCGCGTCATCCTTGGTGCAGTACTTCCAGTACGTCGCGGGGTCGTCAATCAGCGACTTGACGCGTGCGATCAGGTCATCCTTCCCGGCCTGATGCAGCAGGTCTTCGTCTACAAACCCACTGGGTGTCTCTAGCACCCAGTCAATGGCTGGATCGAGGGCGCTATCCTCGCATACGTTCTTAAGCAGGCGGTAGGGCTTCACAGCCGCCTTGGCATTCACATTATCGTCAACGTAGGTCTTTCTCATGGTATTCATTGTATTTCCTCCGTGCTTCGGGCTCTTATCAGCCCCGCAAGCGTATATTTTTATTGAGCCTTGACGACCTCGTAGGTTCCTTTTTCCTTGATGATGTCGGCTACCTTGTAGCCGGAGATGCTGCCGAGAATTTCCTCGTCCACGCTATGGGCGAACACCTCTTTCGTCCAGATGTTTGCCCAGTACACCTTACCGCGGTAGGTGATTTTCTTCTCGGCGAACAACTCGCTTAGATGCTTGGTCAGATACTTCATGATGTTTCCTCCGTGCCCCGAACCCTTACAGGTTCTGCGGGCTCCCTTGATTACGTACTTATTATAACATAAGTTGGGCAACTTTGCAAGTGTTTTTCGGGGAAAATTTGAGAAAATTTTGAAACTCTATCACCAGACTACGGAGAGAAATATGCTCAAAAAAGTTTGAAAAAGTCTCAAAAAAGGCTTGCAAAGTTGCCCAACCTATGCTATAATATATACGTAATCAAGGGAAACGCCCGCAGGGCTGGTAAGAGCCCGGGGCACGGAGGTAACATCATGAAGCAGGTAAGCATTAACAACGGTACGACCTATATGACCGCCGAAGAGGCCATGCCGGAGATCATGGCGCGGGGCTTATGGAACGCGCTGGTGAACGTCATGGATGACGATACCCGAGAGGAAGTAGGTGCGGAGCTTGCTCCATGCACCGAGAAGGAGTTCCTTGAGCGCTATCTGGCGCTGGCCCCCGCCGATCTGGTGATTGGCTGAAGCCGAGCTGAGAGCGAAAGGAAGGAGGCAGATAGAGATGGCGTTATCGCCAAGGAGCGGAAAGCGCTTCGTGAAGCTGATCCTTACGGATGAGCTCTGGGCGGGGCTGCAGGCGGAGAGCGCGAAGACGGGGACGTCGTGCAGCGCACTGGCGCGGCAGATCATCGCCGATGCGCTTGCGCAGCGTAACGGTCAGAAGCCCGCAAAGCTGGAAAAGTAAAATCAAGTTGTGCAGCGAGTGCAGTCACAACGGCGATATAATGTAAACTAGCAACGAGGACGGATGAGAGCCGCCCTCGTTTTTTGTGCCGCCTCGGCAGAACCGGCCGGAGAAACGCGGTGCGGGGTCGCTCCCCGCGGGCGGCGCGAAAGAGGGAGGACGCGCTGAAAGCAGCACGGGCAGGGCCGCTCATCCTCCGGCGGCGGGACGGCTTGCGCAGACGCGGAGCCTTTTTATTGCGCTGGCGGGGGCGCAATAAAAAACGGAGGAGGGGAAATATGAACACGCTGGAAAATTGGCCGATTAAAAAGGTAAAGCCATACGACAGGAATCCGCGAAGAAACGACAATGCGGTTGATGCTGTAGCCGCGTCGATACGCGAGTTTGGGTTCAGGCAGCCTATCGTAGTAGACCGCGACGGCGTGATCATCGTCGGACATACGCGGTTAAAGGCCGCAAAGAAGCTCGGCATGAAGGAAGTACCGGTGCTGGTAGCCGACGATCTGACGGAAGAGCAGGTCAAGGCGTATCGGCTGGCGGACAATAAGACCGGGGAGCTGTCCGGGTGGGACTTCGCCGGGCTGGAGGAGGAGCTAGAATCCATTGCCGATATCGACATGAGCCTATTCGGGTTTGAATCCCTTGACGATATCAAGGATAAAGCTGAATGGGAGCGAGGAGCGAAAGGTATAAATCTCTCTGACAAGTATCTTTTTCCGCCTTTCTCCGTATTAGACGGGAGAAGCTCGAAATGGCTTGACCGCAAAAAGCAGTGGCACTATATCATTGGATCAGACAGCCGCAACGGACGAGGCGAGGGGCTCATTGGAGAAGGGATGCGAAGGCTTGCGAAACTAACTAGTTCTTCTCTCAATGGCACAAGCGAGTTTGCCCCAGTCCTTTGCGAGATTCTAATTCGGTGGTTCTGCCCGCCCGGTGGGAAAGTCATTGACCCATTCTCCGGCGGGAACGTCCGAGGTGTCGTCTCTATGTACCTTGGAGCCACCTATCACGGCGTTGATATAAGGCAGGAGCAAGTAAACGCTAATTACGATTCTCTAGAAACCGTCCGCCGCGAGGGCAATGAAACCATATCACCTCGATGGTACTGCGGGGACAGCGCGGGAATAGATACTATACTCGGGGGCGAGGCTCCGTTTGACTTCTTTCTCATGTGCCCGCCCTACGGCGACTTGGAGAAGTACAGTGATGACCCAAACGATCTATCTAACATGCCGTATGGCGAATTCATTCAATCCTATCGAGATATTATATCAAAGACCGTCTCGCTTCTGGCGGATAATGCCTTCTGTGCCGTCGTTGTCTCCGATATCCGGGATAAGAAGGGCATGTACCGGGGCTTCACCATGGCCACGATTGATGCGTTCCAGTCTTGCGGATGTCATTTTTACAACGATGTCGTAAAAATCGATCCAGTAGCCACCGGCGCAATACGCGCCGACGGCCAGTTCTCCTCCGGCAGAAAGGTTGTGCGGACGCATCAAAATGTTCTAGTATTTGTTAAAGGCGACCCCGGGAAAATCAAGCTAAACGAATACACTTTCGACTTCGACGGCTACGCAGAAACTTCGGGAGAAATCGAATAAAGTACTGGACATTCCCGCATTTCTTCCTTAAGCTTCAGACATCACAAGGGAGGCGTGAAACAATGGATATCAGCAGCTTAGAAGAAACGGCCCGCAAAGCAAGAATCCTTTATAATCGCGGCGCCATCACCCGCGAGGAAGCGAAAGAAATGGTAAAGCCCTATGCTGAAGCCTTTAATCGAAAAAGCGCCGAAATAGCAGCCAAGTACGGAAGAAAGCCAATGAAATTCTCCCTCGTGTCTTTTATGAGGTGAGATATGATCAGAGTAGAAGAGGAAAACGAAAAGCTTCGCCGCGCAAAAGAGATCATTGCCACCACGCAAAGCCCGTACTTAAAACGCGACTTGCAAAAGTACGTCCACAGAGCAGAGCGAAAAGCCAAGAAAAAGAAATAAAAAATAGTTTTTTTCTCCCAATCTCCTTGACAATAGTGTAACACCGTAGTATAATAATACCATCAAGGAAGAAAGGAGGAAAGCCCGTGAAGCGAATGCAAAAACGCCGCGATGAGCAGGATCGCAACCTAAAGCTCATCACGGCGCTAGTCACGCTGATTGCCGCATTGATATAGCTCGTAGCAAAGCTCATCGACAGGTAATCAGCCGAAGGGGACGGGGGCGAAAGCCCCCTCTCTGTCGGGGCTATTGTAGCATATTCGTTTCACAAGCGCAAGAGGTATGAATTTAGAACTGGTGCTTGACATTGTCCAGGTTGTACTTTCTGCGACGCTGGTTATCATGATCTACCGCGAAAACAAGGCGCGGAAGCAGAAATGATTTTGACGGCAAGAAAGCAGAAAGGCAAGTATGTCACGGCATACTTTGCGACAGTCGGAAGCCGAGAGGCGCGAGAAGCTGGCTTCATCCGCGAGGATGGCAAAAGCCGCATTCTCAAAAAAGAAGTAGACCCCGAAAAGGGAACGCTGACGTTCTCGGTGGATTGGGATGCGGAGAACAGCAGAGTGGATGTATAACGAGGAGGGGCGACCGAACAGGCCGCTCCTTTTTCGTGCAGGAAATGGGTGAGCAAATGGCCGAGGAGAAGGAAACAAAACAGTATCCCAAGGGGAAGCATCCAAACAGCTTGGCAAACCTGCAGCGCGGTCGAAAGCTTTTCGGAACCGGCGAGGGCAACACCTTGGATGCGCGGAAAGCAAACATAAAGTCAACGGAAAAAAAACGGGCGACGCAGACGATCAAAGAAATCGCGCTCGAATTGGTTGATACCCCGCAGCAAAACGGAAAAACGCTCCGGCAAGCCTTAGCAATGCGACTGATCAAGATGGCAGCGGACGGTAACCTCGCCGCGATCCAGTATCTAATGAAAGTCATCGACGAGGATCCCGGAGACGTTGTAACCGTCAAAACGCCGACGCTGTCCGAGGACGCGAAAGCCGACATTGATAAACTGCTGAGAGAGACGCGGGGCGAGGTAAAATGACGACGCTGACGCGGAATGAGGTGTGGAACATCTGGCGATACCATCCAGCCGCCGTTGGGAGGATGTGCGGATTCCGCGATTTGACGGACGAGCTCCACGGGCGCTGGATGCAGCACATTATCTACGGTGCAGAGGACTACACGCTTCAAGCGCACCGCCTGTCCTACAAGTCGTCCTGCCTATCCGTGGCGCTGGCGATGTGGTGCGTTCTCAACCACGGCAAAAACGCGATCTTTATGCGCAAGACGGACAGCGACGTGGTGGAGAGCATCGCTCAGGCTAAAAAGGTGTTTGCAAACGAGGCGTTTGGCTACATGGCGCAGATCCTCATGCAGCAGGACGTACAGCTGCTCAAATCTGGCGGGAACTGCCTGACGGTGAGCGTATACGATTCGCCGCGCGGCGCTGAGCAGCTAATCGGCATCGGATGCGGATCTTCTATGACGGGCAAGCACGCAGATTTGATTGTGTGCGACGACGTTGTAAACCTCAACGACCGCATCAGCAGGGCGGAGCGTGAGCGCACCAAGAGCGTTATTCAGGAGCTGCGTAACATCGTCACCCGAGACGGGCGGATTGTGTTCATCGGCACGCCGTGGCATATCGAGGACGCTTTCACGCTGGTTGCGGAGCCGGAGCGATATGACTGCTACGTCACGGGCTTGATCAGCCCGGAGAAACTGACGGCGCTCAAAAGCTCCATGTCGCCGAGCCTGTTTGCGGCAAACTATGAGCTGCGGCACATTGCGGCGGAGAACGCGCTGTTCGATACGCCTCCGCGCTGGACGCGTGACGCGGTGCTGCTTCGAGACGGCGTGGCGCATATTGACGCAGCCTACGGCGGCGAGGACTACACGGCGCTGACCTGCGGAAAGCGGGTGGGCGATACGCTGTATGTTTATGGGCGATTGTGGCGTACGCACGTAGACACGGTGATGGACGCGGCACTGACGGAGTGTGGGCGGCTGATGTGTGCGCCGATCTACTGCGAGACCAACGGCGACAAGGGATACCTGGGGCGTGAGCTTCGGCGGCGCGGCGGGCTGGTGCGGCTGTACGCGGAAAAAATGAACAAGTACGCCAAAATCTCCTCCTTTCTGCGGAAATGGTGGAAGCATATTGTTTTTTTGGAGGGGACGGATAAGGCGTATATTGACCAGATCATGGACTATACGGAGGACGCGGAGCACGACGACGCGCCGGACAGCGCGGCGTGCGTCTGCCGAATTCTCGACCGGGATCGGCTGAATATCGAGGGGTGACGGCATGTTTACCGAGTACACATGGCAGGACTGGCAAAAGGAGCCGGACAAGACAAGCGCGGCGGTGGCCGCCGTGACGGCCTACAAGCGCAGCAAGGATTTCGCCCACGCGGGCATTGCCAACCGCTACTACCGGGCCGAGAACGACACGGTGGGGCGGAAGGTGATCCTCAAGGCGGGCATGGTGGAGGCCGATGTAAAGGACGCGGACGGCCATGCCACGGGGGAGAAGCGGCAGAAGATCGTGAACGAGGAAATCCCGGGCAACCGCATTTACTCCGACTTCTTCCGCCGCTTTGTGCTGCAGGAGGCGCAGTACCTGCTAGGCAATGGCGTGACGCTGGACGAGGGCGACAAGACGCGGCTGGGGCTGGGCTTTGACACGCTGCTGGGGCAGATGGGCGTATGGGCGCTTGTGCACGGGGTATGCTGGGGATACTGGAACAGCGACCACTTAGAGCTGCTGCGGGCGTATGTGGACGAGAACAGCGGCTTTTGTGCGCTGTTGGACGAGGTCACGGGCGAGCCGATGGTGGGGCTACAGTTTTACCAGCTTGCTAAGAGCAAGCCGCTGGTGATCCGCGTATTTGAGCCGGACGGCGTGACGGTGATGGACAACAGCGGCGGGCGCATGGCCGTCAGCCAGCCGAAGCGGGCATACAAGCAGACGATTCGCCGGGACGCGCTGGGGGAGGAAGTCCTTGGCGGGGAGAACTACGGCGGGGCGCTGCCGATCATACCGCTCTACGCCAACGAGATGCGCCGGACGGAGCTAACGCTGGCGATCCGCTCCAAGATCGACCTATACGACCGCATTTTATCCGACTTTGGCGACAATCTGGACAAGGCCAACGATGTGTATTGGGTGCTCAACAATTTCGGAGGATCGTCGCGGGACGTGGCGCTGATGCTGGAGACCATTCACAAGCTCAAGGCCGTCGTCAACATGTCCGACGGCACGACGAGCTCCACGGCAACGCCGCAGGCGTTTGAGGTGCCCTACGCGGCGCGGCAGGCGGCGCTGTCGCTGCTGGAAACGGCGCTGTACAAGGACTATATGGCGACCAACCTCAGCGAGATCACGGGCGGAAGTCTGACGAACGTCGCCATCGAGACGGCGACGTTGAATCTCAATCTCAAGGTGGACGCGTTCGAGTGGCAGGCGTTCGCGTTCATGCAGGGGGTGCTGCGTCTGGCGGGCGTGGAAACGGAGCGTATCGCGTTCAAGCGGCGGACAATCACCAACGGCACCGAGACGATTCAAAACATCTACGCAGCGGGGGGCGACCTTGACCGGGAGACGCGGCTGAAGCTCAACCCGATGATCCCGCAGGAGGACATTCCGAGCATTATGCAGCGTCTGGCGGAGGAGGAGACGGCGGGGCTCCCACCCGCTGATACGCTGACGGAGGAGTAACGTGAGCGCATTAACGAGGGGCGACGAGATCGAGCGGCAGCTACAACGTCGGATACTGACCGCGTACACCGAGGCGCTGAAAACATCAGTAGAGGGCATCAAGGATTTCCTGCGGGAGATTCAGCGGGTGGAGGACGGCGTGAAAAAGCCGCCCGCCTTTTACGACACGCCGGAGAAGATCGAGCGCTGGAAGGCTGGGTTTTACCGGGAGCTTGTGCGGCGCTATCGCGTGCAGGAGATCATCATGGAGGAAATCAACCGCGCCGGGGCGCTGGCGGCGGGAGAGATTCGGGAGGCCATGGCGGACGTGTACATGGACAACCTGGGCGAGGTGCAGCAGCTCATCAGCGCTGGCGCGGATCGGGCGGGCGTGAACGTATCCTTTGCCGCGCCGACGCGGCGGCAGGTGGCGGCGGCGATCACCAGCGAGGCGGGGCCGTTCTCCAAGCTGGCCTACAAACGGTTAGGTCAAAACGTCTACATCCGGCAGCGGCTTCAAAGCGAGCTGGCGCAGGCGTGCATTTTGGGCGAGAGCCAGACAAAGATCATTCAGCGGATTCGCACCGTGACGGGGCAGAGCGTCAGGCAGGCGCGGCGGGTGGCGCAGACCGAGCGCACGCGGGTACAGGCGCAGGCGCGAAGCGACGCGGAGGACGAGGCCGCCGAGCAGGGCGTGCGGATCGTGGACGAGTGGCGGTGCCGATTCGTCAACAGCCGCGAGGAGCACATGGCGCGAGACGGCGTGCGGATAATGCACGGCGACGTATTCCCCGGGACGGCCATGCACTACCCCGGCGACCCGGCAGGACCAGCGCACGAGGTCATCAACTGCCATTGCTACATCCGCCCCCGGGTGCTTTTATCCACGGAAGCGCTGGACAAGAATGGGGAGATCGTGAAGGTGGAGGCGATGTAAGCCATGGGGCGTAAGGTTGCCGATGTAACGATACGCGACCATTCGGGCGAGGTGCGCGAGCTGCTCAAAAAAAACAAGGAGGCTGCGCTCCGGGCTGTCGGCGTTGAATCGGTGGGGCTTATCATGGACGGCATGGACACGCTGTACGGGAAGCCCATCTGGCTCACAGGCGACCTGCATCGAAGCATTGATTACGGCGTGGAGCTGAGCGGCGAGGGCACCGTAGACGTAGGAACGGACATTGAGTACGCGCCGTTCGTCCACGACGGCACGCGGAAGATGGCGGCGCGTCCCTTTATCCGGGACAGTTTGTTAGGTGATTACGCACAGACGCGGCTGGGCGAGGTCTACGCGGATTATCTTTCACGTGGGTTCAAATAATCGAGCGGCTTTCGGGGAAAATCCCCCGGCGGCTGCTTTTCTTTTGGCAATTCCGGCAGGGCGCGACACACAGCGCCCCGCCGTTTGCATACACCGCGCCATGCGGCACACAGCAGGGCGCGAAACAATCAAAGGGCGACACACAGCCCCCGACATAAAGGAGATTGAGGGACATGGCGATTACGCACAAATTTTTGAAGGCGTTGGGCATCGACGAGGACAAGGCGGAGGAAATCCTCACCGCGCACCTTGAGACGGTAAACAGTATTAAGGCGGAGCGCGACGAGCTAAAGACCAAGGCCGAGACCGTGGACACACTCACGGCGGAACGCGACAAGCTCAGAGCCGATCTCGACGCGGCGAAAAAGGCTGGCGGCGACGCGGCAAAGGTGCAGGCAGACTTTGACGCGTACAAGGAAGCAGTGGAAAAGGGCCGAGTGAACGACGGGAAAAAGGCGCTGATCCGGAAGGCGCTGGAAGCCGCTGGCGCGAACCCTGCGGCGCTTGATCTGCTGCTGAACACGGTGGAGCTGGACAAGGTGGAGATGGACGGAGACAAGCTCAAGGACGGCGAGGCTGTCGTCAAAGGCGTAAAGGACGGCCACGCGGGCCTGTTTGGCGAGGTGAAGCGCGAGGGTACGCCCCCGCTGACCCCTCCCCCCGGCGGCAGCTTCCACGGCACGGGCCGTGCGGCAAAGATCGCGGCGGAATATCAAACCAGCATGTATGGCGCTCCCGCCAATACGGGAGCAGGAAAGGAGACAAAATAACATGAGCTTTATTGGCAGCGCAAAGGGTCGGAGCTATGCCCCCGGCGCATTCTTGGCGGACGCGGAGAACTGCGCCCGTGAAACCCGGCAGATGAGCCAGTCCAAGGCCACCACGGAGGCGGACGGCAGCAAGTATATCCCCATGGGCACCATCTGGCCCAGCAACGACGCTAGCGCCGTCGGCATCGTCTACGAGGACGTGGACGTATCCAGCGGCGACATGCCCGGCAGTGTGGTGACGCGTGGCACGGTGTATCTCAATCGCCTCCCTGTGGCGATGCAGAGCGCGGCAAAAACGGCGCTGACCGGCAAGGGCTTTAAGCTGATCGACACCGAGCCCGCCGTGACGCGCCCCTACTAAGCGGAGAAAGGATGAAGAGAAATGGCAGATATTCCCCAGTTTGAGAACGGTATCTTTGGCCTTGTGAGCAGCAAGGAGTGGCTGGACGTGGGCTTCAACGTCCAGCGGCAGAACGACCCCATTGACGGGCTGTTCCCGGATGAGCGGACGAACAACATTGTGGCCTACTGGCAGCAGCTGGCCAACGAGTATCAGGTGCCCATGATGGCGCACTTCCACGGCTTTGATACCGAGGCGAACCAGACCTTCCGCGTACCCGTGGACACCCGCAATGTGGAGAAGGGGCTCATCAAGGTGAAGCTCAACCAGAGTGAGCGGATGCGCGAGCTGATGCGCTCCGGCGTGCGGCAGGACGCGATGTACGACTACGTACTGCGCGACGGCGTGCGGCTGGCCGATCAGGTGGTGACCCGTACAAAGGTCGCCAAGAATGAGCTGCTGGCTACCGGCAAGGTGACGATCAAGGAGAACAACCTTGACCTTACCGTGGATTACGGCGTGACCGCCGAGCAGACGGCGCTTGAGCTGGATTTGTCCGTGGACGCGGACATCCCCGCCCAGTTGCAGCAGATCGTAGATCGTGCGCTGGACAAGGGCACGATCCTGTCCGGGATCGTGACGAGCCGGAAGAATCTGCGGAAAATGCAGCAGAACGCCGCAATCCAGATGGCGATCAACGGCAAGCTTGCGGTGGGTGCGCTGGTGACGACCGCCGCGCTGGAAAGCTACCTTGGCAGCGAGTACGGCATCAACCGCGTGATTACCAACGATCTGCACTACGGCGCGGACTACACCATCGGCACGGACGGCAGACCCGCCGTGACCCAGAAGCGGTATTTCCCGGAGAACAAGGTGGCCTTCTTCGGCCTGTCCGGCGGTCTTGGCCGCATGGGCGCTGGCCTGTGGGGCGATCCGCCTGAGATCGACGCGGGCGCATATATGAGCGTGGGGCAGGCGGCGGATACGCGCTTTGTGTATGTCTCGCAGTGGATGGAGAAAGACCCGGCGGTGCTTTGGACGAAGGCATCCGGCCTGTTTATCCCGGTGCTGTTCAACCCCGCGTCTCTGTGGATTGCGACGGTGGTTGACCCCGGCACGGGTGAGCTGACCGTGCAGAGCGTGGCGGGCAGCACCAGCGGCGCGACCAAGCTGACCGTGACCCCGGCCAAGGAATCCACCACCAACCTGTACAAGGTCAAGGCGGCGGCGGATGCGGCTCCGGCGGTGAGCAACGGTCAGAGCGTGCGCAGCTGGACGAGCTGGAACGGCACCAGCGATCTGGCGCTGGCGAACGGCCACAAGGTGACAGTGTGCGAATGCACGGATGATTACCGCGTCATCAAGTCCGGCACGGCGACGGTGACGGCGAAGGAGTAAGGAGGTCGCGGACATGGCGGTGAACATAGCGGCGGCGATGCAGGCCTGTCGGAACTACTTCGAGCGCGGATACCGGGACGGGGAGTTCTCCCTTGTAGGGGGTATCCTCGATCCGGAGATTGACGCGCCGTATGTATATATCAGCGGCAGCGCGTACCACGACGGCGTTCACCGTCAGGAGCGCGGCAGACTGACGGACGGCGAGGACACGCCGAGCGAGGTCTTCACGGGGCGGGTGTGGGCGTTGTGCCCCCCCGCCTCTTTTACGGCGCTGGTTGAGGAGATCAGCGCCTACGACGATAAAAACCCGGCAGGGGCAATGGTATCCGAGAGCTTTGGCGCGTACAGCTACAACCGAGGTTCCAGCAGCGGAGGCGGCGTGAAGACGTGGAAAGAGGCTTTCTTTTCCCGGTTGACCCCTTATAGGCGGATGTTTACGGAGGTGGGCTGACATGGCGCTGACGGACTTTTTCGACGCGTGCGTGATGCTGGACAAGCGAACAGCTTCGGATGGCTTTGGCGGCGTTGTAGAGACGTGGGCGGACGGCGCGGAAATCCGGCTGGGCATCACGCGGGTAAGCTCTACCGAGGCGCGGATTGCCTACCAGTCCGGCACGCGTGAGATGTTTACGCTGGTGATGCTCCCCACGCTGACGCTGGGGCAGAACGACCGTGTGAAGCGGCTGAAAGACGGCAAGGTATTTCGCGTTACCAGCGACAGCCGGGACATGACCACGCCGGAGGCGGCGCAGATGCAGTTCCGGCAATGCGACGCGGAGGTGATCGCGCTTGACGGACGTACATAAGGCGCTAACGGCATTTTGGGGGAGCTTTTCCTTTGGCGGGGAAGCGATACCGGCGTATCTTTCCGGGCATGTGCCGGATGGAGCGACGTTTCCCTACATCACGTTTGAGGTGGCGGACGGCTCCGCCATGAGCCGCAGCGTATTGACGGCTATCGTATGGTGCCGCGCCGTAAGCGGGCTGAACGTCAACGCCCAGCGGGCGGCGATCCTCGACAGCATTGCGGCGGCGATCCCCGAGGAGGGGACGCTGGTACGGCTCCCCGGCGGCGGAATTCTGGCGCTGTATCGCAACAGCGCGGGCTTCCAGAGCTATTACGACGATCCGGAGGACGCGGCGGTTATTGGCGGACGAACGAGCTATGAGGTAGCGTTTTATCACGATTAAAGGAGTGTGAAGAGACATGATTACAGGATTGAGGCCGGAATCCTTTCAAAAGCTGCAGCTCAACGCTGGCATTTTTCTGGCGGGGTTTGATTTCGCCAGCGCCAAGGACGCGGCGGCGGTGAAGACGGCGATTAAGACGTTTATTCAGGCGGGCGAAGGCGTGCTAGGCGCGACGCGAGGCGGCGGCAGCTTTGAGTGTACGCCGGACATCCGAGCCATCGAGGCAGACGGCAAGCGATACGAGTTTAAGGGCAGCGAGGTCAACGACGGCTGGACGGTGAAGCTGACCACGACGCTGATCGAGGCCACGCCGGAGAATTTCGCACGGGCGCTGATGTGCGCCACGGTGACGGACGACACCGGCGGCAAGATGCACACGATCAGGGTGCGCACCGACATTGCGGACGGCGACTATATTCCTAAGCTTTGCTGGGTGGGCGACACGTCCGAGGGCTTTGTGCTGATCGAGCTGTCCAACGCGCTGAACATCACGGGCGCGAACTTCACCTTTACCGATAAGGGCGAGGGCACGCTCCCGGTGGAGTTCACGGCGCATCAGGCCAGCTTGGACGATATGGAGTACGCGCCCTGCCAGATCGTGTTTTTTGACAAGGCTGCGTAAAAAAAAGGCGGGGGCAAGCGCCCCCGCCGGGATTTAATTTTTCTCATCGTAGATATTTTGGAACATAGCTGCGTTGCAGTCCGGGCAGCGGTCAACGGTTGCGGGAAAATGGCGACCGCACATCAGGCATTTCTTGCCGATTACCTTTGCGGAGGGCGCGGGAGCGTTGTCAGCCGAGGCGGGAGAAGCGCAGACGGCGGACTTGATCGATGTCGGGGGCTGTGTATCGCCCTTGGATTGTTCGGCAGGAGAAGCGCAGACGGCGGACTTGATCGCCCGCAGGGATTCAAGCACCTCAGCGGCGGCGAAGAGAAGACCAAAGGACAGCATCCCCGAGATGAGAACGGAGAAATCCCGCGCATAGGACACCAGAACAAACGCAAGAACGGACGAAACGAGCAGAAGAACCCCAATAATCCTCAAAAACTTTGGCATATAGCCACCTCCTTGAAGGAAAGAATAGCGCGAAACGTACAAAATGGCAACAAGAAAGGATGTTCCCTTTATGAAGACGAGCGTTGCATTTAGCAACATGGCGAAGGCGCTGCCCTACGCGGCGGAGCTGCTGGACTGCGCGGACGTGAAGGCCGCCAAGAAGCTGATGACGGACGAGAAGGACACGAGCACGGGTGCGCTTTTGATGCAGTTGATGCCCGTATTTCTGACGGAAAAGCCCGGGGCGGTCTATGGGCTGCTGGGTGCGCTGGACGGCAAAAGCCCGGAGGAGATCGCGGATCAGGACTGGGCGAAGACCGTCAAGCTTTTAAGTGGAGCGGCCTTTGAGGACATGCTCCGTTTTTTTATCTTTGCGCTGCGCATGGCTCGCAACGCCTGAGCAAAGTCCTGTATCAATATCGCCCGGAGGACGTGCGAAGCCTCTCCCTGCTGATGTGCGCGGAGGCGGAGGAGGAAAGCAAGCGTGCCTATTTCGGCAACGCGCTATGGCTGGTGGTGCAGTACGCGTCCATGGGCAAGAGCAGCTATCCACAATACGGGGAAATATTCGGGCGGCAGGAGAAGGACGAGAGGAGCGCCGGGGAGATCATCGGCGACATCCTGAAAAAGCTGGGAGGCGATGAGGCCGATGAAGCTCTTTGAGCTATTTGCAACGCTTAGGCTGGATTCAAGCGAGTTTGACACGGGCATTCAGAAGGCGGCGCGGCAGGGGCGCAGTCTGGGCGATGAGCTGGAAGAGCAGTCGCAGCGGGCGGGAAGCAGCTGGAAGGAAGTATTTAAGGGGATCACGGCCTCGGATATGGTAAAGCAGGCGGTCGAGGCTGCAAAGCAGTTTGCGGAAGAATCTATTGCCATGGCCTCCAACCTTGCGGAAGTGCAGAACGTGGTGGACGTGACGTTCGGCGACGGAGCGGACACCATCAACGCGTGGGCGAAGGCGGCAAAGAACTCCTTCGGCATGTCCGAGCTGAAAGCGAAGCAGTATACAGGCACCATCGGCGCGATGCTGAAAAGCATGGGGTTGGCGGACGATGAAGTGGTTAACATGTCTACCGACCTTGCGGGGCTGGCGGGTGACATGGCCTCGTTTTACAATCTGGACTACGATATGGCGTTTGACAAGATACGCTCCGGCCTTTCGGGCGAGACCGAGCCGCTGCGGCAGCTTGGCATCAACATGAGCGTGGCGAATCTGGAGGCCTACGCCATGTCCAAGGGCATCACAAAGGCCTATGATGCGATGACGCAGGCGGAACAGGCGACGCTGCGGTATAACTACCTGCTGGATGCGACGGCGGACGCGCAGGGAGACTTTGCGCGGACATCGGACAGCTACGCCAACGCCACCAAACTGCTGTCGGAAAACATCGACACGCTAAAGGCTCAGATCGGCGCGGGACTGGTGGACGCGATCACGCCGGTTGTCAACATGATCAACGGGCTGTTTGAGGGCGACGCGTTTCAGGCGAACATGGACAGCATTTCCGACACGCTGAACGACGAGACCGCCGCCTCCAACACCAAGTATGGCCGCGTGCTTTACCTGATCGACGCGCTGGAGGAGATGCAGGAGAAGCAGGGCGACGCGGTAACGGAAACGGAGGAATACAAGGCGGCGCTGGAGGCTCTGCAAGGCGTGATGCCGGAGCTTGCCGCCTATATCGACGATTCCAGCGGGAGCCTGCGCGTTAACACCCAAGAGCTGCGAAAGAACGCAGAAGCGGTGCATGAGCTAGAGATGTACGACGCGGCAAAAAAGGCTGTCCAGTCTTATGCCGAGGCGGCAACAGAGGCCGAAACGCAGGTCGCGGAAAAGAGAGCCGCCGTCTGGGACAAGCGTTCGACGGTCGAATTTTGGCAGGGGATACAAGAGTCGACACTCGATCAATTTGTAAGGGATACGGGGAGAAGTCGAGAGGACATTATCTCTCAAATCACAGCGGCAATCAATGCGGGCGGGAATGACTTCGGCGCGGCATTGGCCGGGCTGCTCTCTATGGGCATATCCAATGAGGACTATGAGTATTACAAGCGCGTTCTTGGCTCCATTTCGGAGGCTGAGAAAGACCTTGCGAAGGCCAATAATGATTTGGCTGATGCCGAAAAAAACCGTGAAGAAGCCGAGCAATCTGCGGAACGGTCTGCCATTGCCCTCAAACACGCAGAAGCAAACACCTACGCTGAGGCGGCGGCAAACGAGAAATACAAGGCGGCTACGGATGCCGTGACGGCATCCGTAAACGACCTCAGTACCGCACTGGACAAGGCGACGGCGTACCGCGCGGACGCGGTTGCCAATGCACGGAAGACCGTGGACGGCATCACGGGCGCGTTCGAAAGCGCCCCGGAGGCCGTGAGCAAGACCCTTGACGATATTACCAATGCGCTGGCGAGCCAACAGAACCATTGGGCTGACTATGCGCAGGACATTCGCCTTGCGCAGGCGCGAGGGATTGACGCGGACATGCTTGCGGCGCTGTCCGACGGCTCCGCCGACAGCATAGGGATTCTCCACACGCTGGTAAACGCGTCGGACGAGCAGCTGGGCACCGTGACGGCGCAGTACAAGTCCGCCGAGGACGCGAGGCAGGCGGCGGCGCAGGGCATGGCGGACGCGAAGCTGGCGGTGGACGAATCGTTCAACGACATGCGGACGCAGGTGGATAACCTGATTGACGACCTGAACCGCAAGGACGAGGCGCGGGCGGCCATGCTGGAAACGGGATCGGGCGTGACGGACGCTATGGACGATACCATCTCCAAGCTGTCTCAGCGGGTGGCGACCTTCCGCGGACTGTACGAGCAGGCGTTCGGGCTGGGCGGGCTCACCGTGCCGACAATCAACATGGCGGGCATTACGTACACGCCCCCCGCAAGCAACGCCAAGGGGCTTGATTACGTACCCTACGACAACTATCTCACCTATCTGCACAAGGGCGAGACGGTGCTTTCCCGCCCCAATGCGGAGGACTACCGCAGCGGCGCGGGACAGGCTCCGGCGCTGGACTACGACAGGATGGCGGCGGCGATTGCGGCCAGCCTGAGCGGTGCGGCGGTGCAGATGGACGGCAAGCAGGTGGGCGTACTGGTCGCGCCCATCGTCGGGCAGCAGATCGAGCGCGGGGCGTGGGCTGGGAGGTATAGCGGATGAGGACGCGATACGACGTATATTTCAACGGGCTGGGGCTGCAGGACATCGGCCCGGAGGTGATCGTTAAGGACATCCGGCACAAGGCTCCCAAGCTGACCGCCAAGACGAGCATGAGGCCGAACGGCGGACTTCGGCTGATGCGGCAGGCGCGGGAGAGCGTGTCTGTCGCCGTGCGGTTTGAGCTGCATACGGCGAGCATTGCGCGGCGGGAGGAGCTGATGCAGCAGGTGCGCGGGTGGGCGGTCGGCGAGGGCTGGCTGACGACCTCCGATAAGCCGGGGAAGCGGCTGCGGTGCGTATGCTCTGCGCTTCCTGCGGTGGACAGCGCGTTAAAATGGACGGGCGAAGGAGAAATCACGTTCACGGCCTACGACGTGCCCTACTGGCAGTCAGAATCGCCCGCTGTGGTCAGAATTACGGCGGCGACGAAGCAGGGCAGCACAACCATAGCCCCGGTGGGCGACGCGCCGGAAGCACCACTAGAGGCTGAAATAACGGCATCCGGAGGGACGCTGGGACTTGTGACCTTAAAGACGGACACAAGCACGGTAACGATCTCCAGTATTGCGCTGGCGAAGGGGAACACGCTGTTTATCACGCACGACGAGCGCGGGCGGCTGTCCATCAAGATCGACGGGGTGCCCCTGCTAATGAAGCGGACGGCGGAGAGCAGCGACGATCTGACCGTGCCGGGGAACCGGGCGAGCACGGTCACCATGACGGCGGACACGGCATGCACCGCCGTCTTTCGGTGTTTCGGGAGGTGGGCGTAAATGGTAAAGCTTCCACGGCTGCTGGATGCGAACTTTGCGGAGGTCGCACGGCTGCATCCGTCCATGCTGACGGCGAATATCACGCTCAACGCCCTAAGCATGGCGACGATGATCCTGCCGGAGGGAGAACCGCCGGTAGTGCTGGGGCGCTGGGTGGAGCTGTACGACGGCAGCGGAAAAAGCCTCGGTATTTACCGCGTGACCGAGGTCAATATGACGATTATGGGCGATAGAGAGGTAGTGCTTGAGCACGGCATCTGCACGCTGGGCGACATGCTGACGAGCGCGGAAACGACGCTTTCGGGCTCCATGGGGAGCATCCTTCAGGCGTTGCTGGACAAGCAGCAGGATTTCACGCTTTGGGCGCTCGGGAGCGTGGCAACGACGGAGAATTACTCCATCGACACCGACCGGGAGGACGCGCTGGAGGCCATCTTTGCGGCGGTGAAGAAGGCGAACGGCTACGCGCTGACCTACGACCAGAGCGCCGTACCTTGGCGGTTAGGCGTGCGAAAGCTGGGAGAATCGCCCGTATGCGAGTGCCGGTTATCGCGGAACATGGAGAGCGTGTCTATCGACGAGGATAGGCGCGACCTGTGCACACGGGCGGTCTCCGACGCGCTGCCGGACGGGCACCTTGACGCGGACACGCGAAACGTGTGGGGGACGGTGGAGAAGGAGCTGGCCGGACTGGCGGACGATGCGCCACAGGACAAGGCGCTGGCCTATGCGCGTGAATATCTGGCGGCGCACAAGAACCCCGCCACGACGATCACGGTATCGGCGCTGGTGCTGTCGGAGCAGACGGGCGAACCCGCCGACCGCTTTGCGCTGGGGGATATGTGCCGCGTGGCGCTGGCGGGATACGGTGACCCGCAGGAGAAGTGGATCACGGCCATGAATTACAGCGACCTCGTATCCGCCCCGGACGCTGTGCAGCTGACGCTGGATTCCCCCGCCCGCGACCTGTCGAGCATGATTGCCGAGCTGCGGAGCAGCAGCGTCAAAACCGCCCGATCCTCCCGAAGAGCGGGAAGCGCGGCAAATAAGGCCATTGAATACATTACCGAGATCAACGGTGAACTCCGCCTACAGGACGAGCGGATTACGCTGGTGACAGCAAAGGCAGAGGACAACGGCAACAAGATTTCCTCTGCGGAAATTCGGCTGAACAGTCAGGACGCGACGATCAAGCTCAAGGCAGATCAGACTGTAGTAGACGAGCAGGGGCGGCGGCTGTCCTCCGCTGAAATTGCCATTGACGGCGCGAACGCAGCGATTGAACTCAAGGTATCGAAGAACGGCGTTGTGTCTGCGATCAACCAGAGCCCGGAAGAGATTAAAATCAGCGCAAAGAAAATCAATCTGTCCGGGTATGTCACCGCGACTGAATTGGAGGCAACGTCCGCGAAAATCGACAATCTTATGACGGGAAATACAACTGCGACCAAGATTGCTGCGACCAATGTAGTAGCAACAACCACCACAACAAGCAGCTTTGTTTTTCGCGGAGGAAAAACAAAGTGGCAAAAACTGACGATCAACGGGACGGAATACCAGTTCATCGTCCATGAGTGAGGAACCGAAATGCGAAAAATTACATTGGCAAACAAGCAAACCTTTGAGGTTTCGCGCTGCGGTGCAGCGGACGGGTTCCTATGGGTTGCTTTCCCTGGGGGAGATATAGATGTGATTAGAGCAGCGTTAACACCTAAAAACACCCAATCTATTGTCCATGAATGGGACGGAAACGACATCGTTGTATTTGATGGATATACGTACCTTTCTGATATTGCTCAGACAGCGGGCGGGGTGCAGGCGGTACTCGAAAGGAGATAAGCATGCCAGAAAATATAAGAAATCAGCTACAAGGCATTCTCATGTCGCTGAATCAGGTCAGCGTATGCGGGGAGCAGAACATGGCTCGGTTTGTGCTTGCCCTGCAGGCGCTGGGGCGGATTTTGGAAGAAGGTGAAGCGGATGGCGAATGTAACGCTGGCGTATGACGCAGACCTTGCGCGGGGGATAATCCGGGAGGCGCTGCGGCCTGTGTTTGCGACTGGGGACAAGAACGGACATACGTTTGAGGTGAGCGTCAAACGCGGCGGGGCGGCGGTGACGCTGACGGGCGCGTCAGTCTCCGCGTACTTCATCCGTGCGGACAGGAGCACGGTGCCGATCAGCGGAAGCGTGATCGGGAACAAGGCGAGCGTGACACTTCTTGCGGCGTGCTACAACGTGCCGGGGCGGTTCTCTCTAGTGATCCGGCTGGCGATGGACGGCGACATTGCGACGATCTTCGCCGGGGACGGCTCGATGCTGCAAGCGTCAACGGATACCATCGTAGACCCGGAGAACGTTGTTCCATCGCTTTCAGACCTGCTGGCGCAGGTGGCGGCAATGGAAAAGGCCACAGCTGCGGCGAACACAGCGGCAAGCAACGCTAACACCAAGGCCAGCGCGGCGAACACTGCCGCCTCTGCCGCGAACACGGCGGCCAGCAACGCCGACAGCAAGGCCAGCGCGGCAGCGGCGGCGGCGCAGAAGATCGACGGCATGACAGGCACGGTGACGATGCTGGCGGAGAACGCCGCGCCAACCGTGTCCGTGACGGAGCAGGACGGTCACAAGGTGCTCTCGTTTGCGCTGCCGCAGGGAAAAACTGGCGCGACCGGTCCGCAGGGCCCCAAGGGCGAAACGGGCAGCGTAGAGAATCTGAGCATCAACGGAAAGCCGGTTGAAAGCGGCGATATTACGCTGACAGCAGAGGACGTGGGAGCGTTCCCACTCTCAGACGGAACCGCGATCACAGACTGTGATACAGCGTATAAGAGTGGGATCTATATTGTGTTGCCTAGCGCCTTACATATCCCAGAATCAAATACGTGGGCGGTGCTGGTCAACATTGTAAGCGATGGAGCCTCCTATAACGAGGCGACCAACTGGATTTACCAATTTTATCTTCCGACCCTCGGAACGCTATCTAATGCGTGGTGGCGAAAAAGGGTCAACGATGGACAATTCAGCAGTTGGAAAGCCCTTGGGTGCGAGGCGTATCCAGTCGGCGCGATCTACATCTCTACGATTTCGACTTCTCCCGCCTCCTTGTTTGGCGGGACGTGGCAAGCGTTGGAAAGCCGCTTCCTTTTGGCATCAAGTGCGACGTATGCCGCAGGGAGCAAGGGCGGCGCGGCGACACATAAGCACACGACTGGTAGTCATCAGCTGACCGAAAAGGAAATGCCGACGCACGCGCACTTGTTCAGTCGTGCTCCGCTTGTACATGATGAGGTGAGCGGCAGCGGAAATTATTATGCTGAAACCTCAACCACAGTCGGGGCGCTTGTTACGAAAACGACCGAAACTAAGGGCGGGAATGGCACACACTCCCACGGAGACACAGGCAGCGCATCCTCCATGCCGCCTTACTTGGCTGTGTACATGTGGGAGAGGATAGCATAAAGGAGGGACAGCTATGCTGCCGATCTATGATAGTAATTTCGTGCGTCTGGACGGGTACAATCCCAGCATGGGGAAACTTGAACAAAAATCGCGGGTAATCCACACGGACGCGGTTGAAGCGGTAGAAGAACAATGGCATTACGAAACCATTGCGGAGTATCCGGAGACCGGCGGGAAAGACGTGAAAAAGGTCATTGATGTTCCGGGCGTGGAGGGACGCGAAGCGGAGGACATTATTGAGGAATACTACCTTTTTACGCCATACACCGCTGAGGAACTGGAAGAGATGCGCGAACCCTCGCTAAAGGAACGCTGCGCGGCGCTGGAAAGTGAAAACGCGGAGCTTCGGGCGTGGCTGGGCGATACCAACGCGGCGCTGATCGAGCTTGCGGGAATTATAACCGGAGAGGAGGGAAACCATGGAGGCAACGGTACGATTTAAGGGCTGGACGCCTTCGCCGCGTGCTGTCGTCGTTGGCATGGAGCGGGACAACAAGGTGTTTACCCTGCGATTCGAGGGGCTTCCGGCGTATTCTGGCGGGACGGCCTACCTGCACATCGACTTCGGCAGCGCTGGCGCGGACAGCATCGAGATCGTGGACGGACTTGCGGAGATCACACGCAACATTACACAGCACGAGGGCGAGCAGACCTCCTATGTCGAAATCATTGCAAACAACGACGTTGTTTGGCATTCGGATCGGATGCTCATTTACGTAAATCCGCTGCCTCCGGTGGGCGAGAAGATCGAGCAGGCCTACCCCACGGCATTTGAGCAGGTTTTGGCGCAGACGGCGGCGGACAAGGCTGCGGCGGCGAAGAGCGCGGCGGATGCGG